>Ga0209187_1003891_pt1 | contig 11894 bp, 11 predicted proteins | sample BantaG_FD_187430 | JGI IMG/M metagenome (GOLD analysis project Ga0209187, IMG submission 187430) | Marine algal microbial communities from Bantry Bay, Ireland - BantryBay_4 metaG (SPAdes) (version 2) | ecosystem: Host-associated > Algae > Red algae > Unclassified | place: Bantry Bay, Ireland... | reverse complement strand
TTTATTTTGAAATGAATCGAATCAAAAATGACGCGAATACTCACTGTATTTAAGGATTTTTTGGTGAAGAGTCATTTTAAAAGAAATACTCAAAAAAGTAAATAAATTTGTGAAACAGTGTACTTAATACGAATTATTCCTCTTCCTCTGCTGCTGGAGTTGTCTCATTTTCAGCAATATAGCGACCGAGCATATCTGCTAAATCAGGCTTCGGCACCATTCCTGAAAAACGCTGTTTGAGTTCGCCTTGATTAATCAGCATGAGTGTGGGAATGCTTTTGATTTTGAAATGGTGACTCAAGTTTGGGTTAGCTTCTACGTTTACTTTTCCTACTATCGCACGCCCTTCAAAATCTCTTGCCAATTCATCTATTATCGGTCCGATTATCTTACAAGGACCACACCATGCCGCCCAAAAGTCAACCAAAATCGGTTGTGTTGAATTTGTAATGAGGTCATTGAAATTAGCATCTGTAATTTCGAGTGCGACGACCTTCTTAGGTTTTCTTTTTTTATTAAAAAACATACGAGCAAGATAGCCCGAACATTTAAAAAAATCAAATTATTCACACGAAAAACTATATCTGTCACATAAAAATTGGATTCACCCAAAAATGTCCTTATTTCACATTATAACTATACTTTGGACGTAGCTCCTCCATCCAAAATGTAATTTTGAAATTTTATCGGGCATCAACTACAAAAAAGCCTTTTTTCCAATGAAAACATCTACACGAAAGTATTATTTGTCGAAGGGTGCAGTTCTAAACTGTTCCTAAACACGACCGTCCTCTCAAGCCAAAACGTCTTTCTGAATTTATTTCAGAATCTCCTGTGCGACAGGGCGCGATTTTAAGGTGAGCGACAATTTTGTATTTCATTGTAAATCAACAAATTGGAGTTTTTTCGTCAATTGTTTTCCATCGCTTGGGGGATTCTGAAATAAATTCAGAAAGACGGTTAATTTTGGATTTTTTTGGCTTTTTATGATGCAGGAACGATTTAGAACTGCGTCCTTGTTAAAAGAAAATCATTTTAAATTCCTTTTTACCAACTCATTAAAAATAAATATTTCAATAAATTGTTTTAATAAATTCCATAAAAAAGGAGAAATATTTATCAAGTATTTCTCCAATAAAAAATGAAAACTGGTCGAACTGTTGTAATTTCACCCTTTAATTAATTTGTGGATTTGAGACACTACAAATCATCGACATTAAATAGTTATGAATAATCCAATCATCAAAAACTTATTGCCCCATATTGCTGCTTTTTTCGTTTTAATGGCAGTGGCATTTATTTATTTCGCACCGTCATTGGGCGGAAAAGTTCTGTACCAATCAGATAACCTCAATGCGCGTGGTATGCAAGCCGAGATGAAAAAAATGGAAGAGGCAACGGGCGAATCTATCCTATGGACCAATGCTGCTTTTGGCGGAATGCCGACGTATCAATTGCGGGGTTCTGCCAAAAAGAATCTTTTGCAGCACCCGTATCGTGCTTTTGTTGGTTGGAATAGCGTGACCGTGCCACATACCTCTTTGTTGTTGTTGATGTTGGGCATGTATATTTTGATGGTGACGATGGGCATAGACTGGCGAATAGGAATCATGGGCGCAGTAGCTTATGGGCTCTCTACCAATTATATGTGTCTCATGGAAGCTGGGCACTCTACTAAGCTCATTGCATTGGCATATACGCCTGCGGCATTGGCGGGAGTCTTATTGGCTTTTCGAGGCAAATATTTGCTTGGAGCAGGTATGACCGCCTTTTTTCTGGGGCTTCAAATCACCGCTAATCACCTTCAGATTACCTATTATTTATTGCTCATTCTTGCTATTTATAGTATTCTAAAATTGGTGGAAGCCGTCCGAAAAAACGAACTGCCGAATTTCCTAAAAGCTGCCGGTGCGCTGACCGTAGCGACGATTCTCGCTTTCGCTGCCAATACGACCAACCTTTGGACGACACAAGAATATGCTAAAGAAACCATACGCGGAAAATCCGAATTGAGCAGCAAAGCCGGACAAGACGGCTTGGACAAAGATTATGCTTTCGGATGGAGTTACGGTATCGGCGAAACGATGACTTTGATGTTTCCAAATGCACGTGGAGGTGGTTCGTTGCAGAGTGGTGAAGGTACGGAGATTTATGATGTGTTATTAAGGCAAGCAAGGCAGCAAGGCGCACCGCCTGCACAAGTCAAAGCCTACGCTGCACGACAAGCTGGCGGTACGATGTACTGGGGTGACCAACCCTTTACTTCTGGTCCGATTCACTATGGCGCAATCGTCTGTTTTTTGTTTTTTCTTGGAACTTTTTTGGTGAAAGGACCGATGAAGTGGTGGTTGATTGTAGCCAGTATTGTTATCATCATTTTGAGCTGGGGCAAAAACTTCGGTTTCAATGATTTTATGTTTGATTACTTTCCTTATTATAATAAATTTCGCTCGGTAAAAATGATTCTCAATCTCGGATTGATGACTTTTATTTTAATGGGCGCACTCGGTCTCCAACGTTTTTTTAGTAACGAATTTTCTACCGAATCCAAACAACGTGCCTTGCTCTATGCCGTCGGTATAGCGGGTGGTATCTGTCTGTTGATGTTGGCAGGAAGCGCGACGATGAGTTTTACCGGAGGTAGAGATGCACAATATCCGCCGGAGATAGCAACGATGTTACAAAGTGACCGAGCATCACTTTTACGCGCTGACGTATTGCGTGCCTTGTTGTTTATCTTTTTAAGTGCAGGGGCGATGTGGTTTTATTTAAAAGGTAAATTGAAGTCGATGATTGCAGTACCTGTCATCGCCTTGTTGGTGATGGTAGAGGCATGGACGGTTTCAAAACGATATGTCAATAATGATAGTTTCACCGAAGCATCAGAGATGGCTGCCATTACCGAACCTACTGGTGCAGACGCGCAAATCATGGCAGATACCGACCCACATTTTCGAGTACTTGACCTTTCGCGTGGTGGCTTGAGGGGTAATGCGACGACTTCTTATTTTCACAAAAGCCTAAGCGGATACCATGCTGCCAAATTGATGCGCTATGAAGAAATGACTCAGCGATATTCGCCAATGGACGTGAATAAAAATGGGCAAATTCTTGATATGCTTAATACCAAATTCATCATTGATAAAGATGATAGGGGGCAATCTCAAGCCATTCAACGCAACTCTAATTTGGGCAATGCGTGGTTTGTGAATGAGTATAAAATAGTAGAAAATGCGGATGCGGAAATGGCAGCACTATCAACGTTCAATCCGCGTACTACGGCATTGATACAAAAGAAACATGCTGATTATCTGAGTGGTTTGAACTTAAGTGATGACAGCCTTTCTAATGCAGGTAATTCTATTCGTCTTACAAATTATCACCCTGACAAAATGACTTACGAATCCAATGCAAGTAGTGAACAACTCGCTGTTTTTTCCGAAATATATTATCCACCAGAAAAAGGTTGGCAAGTATATATTGATGACGCACCTATCGAAAATGATTTTATAAAAGCAAACTATACCTTACGCGCCATGCGTGTACCCGCAGGTAAGCACAAGATAGAAATGCGTTTTGAACCACGCTCATATTATACCGGAGAAATGATTTCGCTGGTGGGTTCTCTGTTGGCTTTATTGTGCTTTATCGGCGGTATGGTCTATTGGGGCAGAAATGCAAATTGGGAAAAATTCAATGCTTTTAAAACCTACGACCCGGAAATTACTAAGCAAGCGAAAGTAAAAGCAACACCTAAAAAGACTGTGAAAACGGTAAAAGAGACGGCGCAAAAAACGACTCAAAAACCAATAAGCAAGAAAGGGAAACGGAAGAAGTAGATAGTTTACTTATTCATAGCCCCACAAACACTAAGCGTCTGCCCTGAAATATACGTGGACATATCCGAAGCCAAAAACACTGCTGCGTCGGCTATTTCTTTGGCTTGTCCCATTCGTTTGAGTGGTATATTTTCCATGAAGGCTTTTTTGACATCTTCATTGAGCTGGTCCGTCATTTCCGTCTCAATAAACCCCGGTGCAATAGCATTACATCGAATACTTCGAGAGCCGATTTCCTGTGCTATCGACTTTGTAAAACCAATGATACCTGCTTTAGAAGCTGCATAATTAGATTGTCCTGCATTGCCTGTAATACCTACGATGGAGGTGACGTTGATAATCGAGCCTTGTCGCTTTTTGAGCATCGGTCGCATCACGCTTTTGGTTAGATTAAATACCGATTTTAGATTAGTGGTGATAACTTGATCCCACTGTTCCTCGCTCATCCGAAGCAATAGATTGTCGCGGGTGATACCGGCATTATTGACTAGAATATCTATTTGTTTGTAGTCTTCCAAAACAGCTTTTGAAAGTTCAACTGCCTGCTCATAAGAACTCGCATCTGAGCGATATGCTTTAGCACAACTGCCCATTGCTTTGAGTTCCTCTTCCAATTGTTTCGCTTTTTCTTCGGACGATAGGTAGGTGAATGCCACGTGTGCGCCTTCTTCCGCAAAACGCTGTGCCATCGCGCGTCCGATACCTCGTGATGCTCCGGTGATGAGTGCTATTTTCCCTTCAAGTAATTTCATGGTGCAAAAATAATGGGTCTAAGTCATTTTTTTGCATTTTGGGAATAATTAATCTAAATATACTCTAATCACCAATCAACCGATTATTAATCACTATTATACACTTTGTCTTTCAGCATATTCTTTTCGTATCAAACCGATAATAAGTAACTCGGCACTCGCGGGATTCGTCGCAAGCGGGATATTGGCGTGGTTACAAGCATTCAACAAATTACGAATATCAACATGGTGTTGCTCTTGGATTTCGCGGTCTCGAAAAAATATCACCATATCGACTTTACCTTGCAAAATAAGCTCGGTAATTTGCTCATACCCACCCGACTTGCCGGGGCTTAGGTGTTGGAGTGGTACACCAATCTCGGCTTTCTTGACAGCCTGTGCCGAACGTCCCGTTGCAATGAGGCTTCTACCCCAAAGCCATTCTCCACGTTCTTTAAGAAAAGCCACAAGGTCAGGCTTTTTCTTATTATGTGCCATGACGACTATCTGTTTCATAAGCAATTGTTTTAATGATATTGCGTAATTAATCAAGTTGCAATTAACGTATAAGTGAAACCGACAAAAATAAATTGAACCACTAAGGGCATGAAAGACACGAAAATCAAACAGGCGCAGAGTCCACAAAAGAGTTCTAAGTATTCAATAATCAATTATTTACATAAACTTAGCTTTCTTACTTCGTTAATTCGATTTACGTGTCCTGAGTGGGCTTAGTGGTTCAGTTTATTTCATTCGTTTTATTTAAATCTCAAATCAAGCCTATCTTTTACAACCTGTTTTTATTGGAATTTGGATCTTGTCATTTGGAATTTCTCCGGCTTTATGTTTATCGCATTGCCAATAAAGACACACTAATTTAGAGAAATGTTTAATAAAAAAAAGCCTTTTTTGATAAAAGTGTAAAAAATACACTTAGCCCAGGCGAGAGATACACATCAAATCAAAGAAATGATGATAAGCGGGCGGTGTGGCGTGATTGTATTTGTATAGAATTGGTGTGTGGACAAATTCGATGTGTTGAATATATTTTTGTAGGGTAGAATAAGTGGTAGAATGTTCGTCAATTTCGCCAGAAAAAATGACCTTGTTTTTCTCTGCATCCAGATTTAATTGGTTAATAACCAACATGATAAAATACAAAACATCGGACTCTGCGCGATGTATAAAGGTGTTGGAAAACAGCAGTTTTTCACGATTAAATACGATGATTTGTAAATACTGACTTGATAGATTGACATAGATATTTTCGGTTTCACCGTAGCGACGGTGTGCCGAAATCAATCCAGATAAAACATGACAAAAACCAGCCATCGGAAAATGCCCTTTCAAGACATCAAACACTCGCTCGTCAAAAGCATAAACTTGATGTGCGCCCACAGATTCCAACTCGTCTGCCAGTACAATATGCTCCTTTTTGAGCATGGCGTTTTGTTCCAGATAAAACCGCATTTTGGAAGCATCATACAAATCGGCAGGAATCAAAGTCGTCGTCGAACTCAAGAGTCCTATGCGCGTTTTTTGATAGGTCAATTTGAGCAATTGGTCAAACTGAACAGTTCCCGAAAGTGCTGCATTAAGTTGCAGATAATTATGACTTGGAAAGTAATGCGTTCGCATCGCAATTACCTGATGACCAGACTGAACGACATAAAAAAACCTGTCCATACCTACGAGTATAGACAGGTTATATCTATCAGACGAATTGATGTCTAAATCTTGTCCGACTATGTTATAATTTTTTACCAACTTCCTCCTAATGATGGTCTGTTCAAATCACCTATGGAGAGGTAGTATCTATCTTCCGTTGGGTCGTCAGGATTATAGAATTTATCGTAACTCTTATAGCGTGGGTGAGAATATTCGCCCATAAAATCTTTATAAGCTGCCTTCACTTTGACAACCGGAACGGTGATACTCTGATAAACGATTTTTCTCGCTTTTACATCAAACTCTTTTCCGTCACCATAAGGAATTTTTGATATATCACTCAAGTCAATGCCCAGTTTTTGGATAGAATCCAGTGCATTTGCATAAGACGTTTCGTATTTTACCTTTTGTCCGGTCGGATCATCAGGATCACCAAATACACGAACGATCTTAAACGAATCTGTACTCAATACCTGTTTTAAGGTATCAAAATCATGCGCATATACTCCGGTAATATCGTGGAAACATTGTTGGGCAGTACGAATCTTCTCCAATTTACCTTGAACCGCTTTTTCGCGTGTGTCTTTTATTGCTTTAAAATTTATCGGCTCATGGATACTTTGAATCAGAAAATACCCTAAGGCGAGTATTAGCAAAAGAAGAATGATATTGATTATATATTTCATAAATGTAGCTTTAAGCAGTAGGAAATAATAAATTGGTCAATTTTTAGGTTAGTCATTTTTTCTCTAAGGAATTTTCAAAAACTGCGTATAGCCAAGCTATACAAAGGGTTTTGAAGATTTTTTAGAGGGGAAAAGGGCAGCATAAAATGACTAATTTATTGTTTTTTATTGCCTTAGTTCACTAAAACAAAAGTCTTTACTCGCAATATTACTATTTTTTGTTGAAATTGTAATAGCGAATATAAAAAAAAAGATATGGAAAGTGAAATACGAGATAGAAAGTGTAAAGTATTGGATGCGAGGTCGTCGCGAAATATGATTATTTTTTATAAAAAAAACAATTTATAACGTTTTAAAAATAAATAAAAAATGTATTTTTTATTTTTAATATAAAAAATCACGATTCACTTGTCGTAATTTGTTCACTGCGATTTTCTCGTTCATAATTGTCCGAAAAACTCCGCCATTTCATTTTAATTACGCCATAAACCGCCTCTTTGACAATGCCTTTTGACATTTTAGAGATGCCTTCTACTCTATCGGTGAATGTAATCGGCACTTCCTGAATCTTATAGCCCAATGAGCGGGTCGCAAACTTCATTTCTATCTGAAAGGCGTAACCGATAAATTTGATTTTATCAAAATCCAATCGCTCCAAAACCTCTCGTCGATAACAGACAAAACCCGCCGTCGGGTCTTTCACGGGCATCCATGTAATCATACGCACATAGAGCGACGCGCCATAAGAAATAAAAATGCGGTCGAAGGGCCAATTCTCCACTTTTCCGCCACGCACATAGCGCGAACCAACGGACATGCCTACGCCTGACTGACTGGCAGCAGCATACAAGCGAAGCAGGTCTTTGGGATTGTGCGAAAAATCTGCATCCATCTCAAAGATATAAGCATAATTCCGTTTTAATGCCCAACGAAACCCATGTATATAAGCAGTACCCAGCCCCAATTTTCCGGTACGCTCTTCCAAAAAAAGGCGATTGCGAAATTGAGACCGCATTTCTTTGACGATTTGAGCCGTACCATCCGGCGAACCGTCATCAACTATAAGGATATCGAAGGCTTGATCTAACGAAAAGACCGCTCGAATGATATTTTCGATATTTTCCTTTTCGTTATATGTAGGTATTATGACTAAGCTGTCAGACAATGTTTTGATCGTTTGGATGATTATTGAGTACTAATGACGCAAAAACAGCACCACATTACAACAACGCTGAAATAAGGGCATAAGTTACAAAGTTATGAACTTTATTTTGGATTTGTTGGAAATATTTGAAACGTATAGAACAATAACATTCCTTCATATTCAGTACTGCTTTCTCATCTTTAATGTATTTAAAAAATTAGACTTTGTAAAAAAGGGCTAAACTCTTCCTATGATTTTAAAAAAACATTGCCGAACTTACGAGTATTGTATGCAAATGGACTCCGTGAAAACTTTAACACAAAAAAGTGAGAAAATATTTATTTATACAAAATAAAAAGTATTATGTTTGTGTTCTTAATATATAAAACGCTAATTAATAACCCGTTCTAATCCGTTGATTAAAACGATGATGAGCGACATGAAGCTACTATCAAACACTAACATACCGATACCACACAAGTATGGCAAATAATACGCTATACTAACAGACTTTGTACATTTATTTTTTAACACATCAACCATACTATTTTATGGAGAGAGACTCGTATGCCTATATGCGACCTCATACATAAGCATACACAAGAAATACCCACAAAAAACACCGTGCCTTTCTCGTAGAGGAGAATGACACGGCGAAAAAGCAATCGCAGTCGGCTTAAAGGACTGCATCCACTTTATTAATTAATGTTATACAAACAAAAATTATGACAAACTTAAGAAAATCTTTTTCAAAAAAAATAATTTTTAGTATATTAGTTCTCACAGTTGGATTTTTTAATAGCTGTGACAAGAGGCAGGAACTACCCGAAGAAAACAAGGGTACTGATGGACTAATCAGCGAAAGAGGACAAGCAGACTTGGAAAGTCTCAGAAATACAGAACAAGAACTTACAAAGCTTTATTCGTGTGTCTTTGAGGCGATAACTCCAATCAATGATCCGGTTTTTCCCGACTCAAATTTGGGCAGAAGAAATGATGTTAAAGCCATCTATTATTCTGCCGATGATACCAGAACTTTTCTATTTCCTCTTTTGAAAGATAAGGAGATTATCAATCTGTTTTTAGTGTCAGAAGATGACAACCATTACATTTTAGAAAAAATCAATAGACTTGCTAAAGAAGATGTCATTGATACAAAAATTTCTCCTTACATCACTAAAATTTTTGAGGTCGCTGATTATTTGTCAACAGATGTACAACTATCAAAAATACGCGCTGTTTTAGGTACAGATTACAAAATTGCTAAGGAAGGCGATGTACTGATTATCAGAGAAAAGACAACATATCCGGGCAGATTGGCTGAAGTCTCGACAGGTAAACTTTACTCAACTTGTAGTACCGCTTTCATGTCTAAGTTGACATCTGATTACCTCGAACTATTTGGGTGGGACGATGCATACTTTGGTGTGATGTATGACGCAGTAGCTGCTGTTCATCCTAAACCAGAATGGTGTTTGTGTATAAATCCCGAATTGATATTAGAACATTTGGGACTCGCAGGTCAAGATTGGTTCTATGATGAAGACTACTGGGCAAGCGACCCTACATTTCCTGAACAAGAGCTGCCCAGCTATAATGACTTTTTTACTCATTTTCCTAAAGACCCACTAACAGGGAAGTGGTTATATGGTCCAGAAAATATATACCCTATAGCGGGTGGCGATGTTCTTGATGTGTGGTTAAACTATCCAATAGAACAAACAAGAAATGTTTGTGCATTGAAGGTTTCAATAGCACTAAATGGTGCTGGAATTAATATACCATATATTCCTGGTCCAGCAGGTACGCTTTCGGGGGCAGATGGTAAGTATTATTTTTTAAATGCGAGATCATTGTCAGAATGGATGAAAAGAACCTTTACAACCTATGATGAATATACTCCTGCTCAATATGCTAATACCAACGGTGTTCATACACTCATAAATGGAAGGAGAGGAATTATAATATCTGTTTATGGTTTAGGCAGCACAGGTTCAGGACATGCTGATATTTATACAGGTAGTGTTTGTTCTAACAGTTCTGTTCCCAGTAGTAGCTGCTCCATAGGAGGAACGGTACTCTTTTGGGCATTAAATTAATGAATTAAGTCGTGTTCGGTTGTGAGAGTATTATGTATTTGTCAATAATCAAATAAATACAACTTTCTTTACCTCATAATCGAACATGACACTAAACATATTTTATGAGAAACGTATTTATTTTTTTGATACTATTACTTGTATCATGCACCAGTTTAAAACAAACAAATCCAAGTATTGATAAGGAAGCCCCTGATGATGAGTTCATAGGATATAGACCAACTATAAAAGAATTCAAAATCGTTTTTTTTAAGGATTGTCTTAATTATAGTTTTAAAGACAATAGGGTGAATTACCATCTGGGAAACGACGGGAGTTACACACATGACTTCGGACTTGGACTTGAAAATTATAAAACAATTAAGTCGCTTTCCGAAATGGTTGTAAAAGAAATCCGCAGAGACAGTATCGAATGGACAAATCAATTTTGCAAAGGCTGCTCGGAAGAAGAAGTAGAACATCTTAATAAACAAGGTATGGTAGGTAAGAGAACCCTTAAATTTTGTCTTGATTATTATATGAGTGAGGAGTTGGATTCTATCGCAAAAGTGACTATTGCACGTAATCATTTTGATTGGGACAGTTATGATCCTGACAAATATTGATGTGCTAAATTTTTACCCAAAAATTTCCCCGAACTCATCATCAGTAAACTGTAATTTATTCAATTCAGTTGCTTTAATTTTATTTACGATATGAAAAATACATTTATCTTATTGATACTATTACTTGTATCGTGTACAAGTTTAAAACAAACAAAAGTGAGTACGAATAAAGACACCCCTGATGAAGAAAAAACTAAATATTTGGAAGCAAGGGTAAAAGAATTTAAAATCGTTTTTTTAAAAAATTGTCTTCGTGATAGTTTTAACGATAAGGCTGTGAATTACCATTTAAGAAACGATGCAAGCTACTCACACGATGCCGGACTTGGCAGTGAAAATTATAAAACACTTAGGTCGCTTTCTAATATGGTCGTAAAAGAAATCCGGAGAGACAGCATTGAATGGACGAATCAATTTTGCAAAGGCTGTACTGAAGAGCGTGTAGAATTTTTTAAAAAACAAGGTATAGTGGGTAAAAAAACGCTTAAATTTTGTCTTGATTATTATACGAGTGAAGAGTTGGATTCTATTGCGAGGGTTAATATTTTTGAACGAAGATGAATGCAATCACATACATTTTTAATATGAAAAACACATTTATCTTATTGATACTATTACTTGCATCGTGTACAAGTTTAAAACAAACAAAAGTGAGTACGAATAAAGAAGCCCCTGATGAAGAAAAAATTAAATATTTGGAAGCAAGGGTAAAAGAATTTAAAATTGTTTTTTTTACAAGATGTCTTCGTTATAGTTTTAACGACGAGGCGGTGAATTACCATCTGGAAAGCGACGCAAGCTACTCACACGACTACGGACTTGGGCGTAATAATTATAAAATAATTAGGTCACTTTCCGGAATGGTCGTAGAAGAAATCCGCAGAGATAGTATCGAATGGACGAATCAATTTTGCAAAGGCTGTACTGAAGAAGATGTAGAACATTTCAGAATACAAGGTATAGTGGGTAAAAAAACGCTTAAATTTTGCCTTGATTATTATACGAGTGAGGAGTTGGATTCTATTGCGAGGGTTAATATTTTTGAACGAAAATAAATGAAAATAACACCTATTTTAATATGAAAAACATCTTTATCTTTTCGATACTATTACTTGTATCGTG
>Ga0209187_1003890_pt1 | contig 11898 bp, 9 predicted proteins | sample BantaG_FD_187430 | JGI IMG/M metagenome (GOLD analysis project Ga0209187, IMG submission 187430) | Marine algal microbial communities from Bantry Bay, Ireland - BantryBay_4 metaG (SPAdes) (version 2) | ecosystem: Host-associated > Algae > Red algae > Unclassified | place: Bantry Bay, Ireland... | reverse complement strand
TAAGGAATGAGTTAATAATAAATTTACGTTTTTGGCTTGATCTTTTTGCCGCTAGTTTCGTTAAAAAGCCTCGTGATAGCGCGGCTATCCCTACGTTTTTTGCCTTACTAGCAACAAAAATCTCTAACCCAAAATTCTTAATTTATTAATACCTCATTCCTAAAATGCTAAAAAACTGCCTTTTGTTGGAAAAAAATAAAATATAATCTGCTTTAATTGCAGTCTAAAGGACGATTTTACCGTAAAGCTTGTTAAGTTTCTCTTAATCAGGGAAATAAACGCAACTACGGTTTGAAATTTGGGGTACAAAGGTTGTTACTCCTCTATTTTCAGATACAATTTAAGGATATCGAAAATAGACCTTCCGTAGTCAAAAAAATTGAACATGATCCGCTTATTTATCATCATAATTATCTGGAGTTGTATTTCTGTTACGGGAAATGCCTCAGACATCATTATGCGTAATAAAGCGGGTACGACCCTCAATCCGGTGCAGTTATTCCAGGACAGTACTTACGAATATCCAACTGGTAAATCATTTCTGGCTGGTCATCTTTTCGAAGTCATTGGAGAAACAAAAAAAGAATACGAAGATGATTCCCAAAATCAAAAATTCAAGTGGTACCATGTAAAAACACCCGCTGGAGAAACGGGCTGGATTTATGGAGATGGTCTGGCCGTAATGGTCAAAGAATCGTCCATTCCTGGGCATCTAAAACACTTTCACAAACAAAAATTCAGTTTTGATAATGGTTTCGAAAACGCCACGGTGTGGATCGCAGCCATCAATGGGCGGGATAATTTTCATAAACAGGATTATCTCAACCCTCCTTATTCTGAAAAATACCTGGTCATCACCAATCATAATAACCGGTCAGCGCACATAAATATTGGTGGTATTAATGCTCGGGGAACCTATGAGCTATCCAATGCTACCTTGAGCGATGCCACGGGAGATGGCATTTCCGATTTTATTTTACAAATCAATAGTAAAATGGTCGGAAAATTTGTGGAAAACCGCAATCTCGTGATCCATTCTTTTCAGGCAGGTAGTCTAAAAAAGATTTTTGAAGAATCGTTGAATTTAACTTATGACAATGACCTACCTTCTCCCGCTTTATATAAGCAAATAGAGATTAGTGATAAAATTATCCGAGTGGCTTATCCGGATTATATTGACTGCAAAAACTACCAGCAACCTTATAATACTCAGTCGATTAGTCCAAATATGGAACGATGCCTGGAGTATGTCACTTATACTTTTCAATGGAATGAGGGACTGGATTTATACCAGCCTATTTATGAAGTCAGTCGAACACCGATCCTCGCAAGGATTAAATATGTAGGTCTTACTTTATTGGAAAAACCCGATCTTTATTCACGACGATATAAAAAGCTGGATCCAAATGCTGATCTAATCATTATTAAACATTACGAAAGAAAAGCAAACACTGGACAGCAGAAACATATGCTTACTTATTTTCTGGTGCAGGCACCAACGGGTGAGCAAGGATATATCCTTGCGGACAAAGTGAATTTTCAGCAGACAGAGCACGCGGCCTTATTAGAAAAATACTATTCGCACCCACCAGCGAACAAGAATAATTGGAATTCCAGTCAATCCTTCGTCACTATTCGCTCGCTCCGCGACACTTCGGTCAGTCATAAGTAAAACATCATCAGAAGTATATCTCCCGAGAAGAGGTCCGTCTTCAACCTTAAACTCCTTAATACAACTCCAAACATTGAGGCGAAACCAATACCAACTATCTATCCGCCAGACATTATTTCAATAAGTTCCGGATATTCCTGTCTGTAAGTCCTTTAGTTTTTTTATTTTTACCGACCAAACTGCGGAAAGATCTACTTATCCGTATTAACCCTGTTTTTATTTTTCAAGTTATGGATTTAAAATCCCAAGTTAACCTTAAAAAATTACCTAAACATATTGCCGTAATTATGGACGGCAATGGACGTTGGGCTAAAGAGCATGGTAAACCCCGGGTATTTGGCCATCGCAATGGTGTGACGGCCGTACGGGAAACAACCGAAGCCGCGGCAGAATTAGGCGTTGAATACTTAACCCTCTATGCCTTTTCAACGGAAAACTGGAATCGTCCCCGATTAGAAGTAAACGCCTTGATGTCTTTATTGGTAGAAACTCTACGCAACGAAATAAACACACTGAATGAAAATAATATCAGGCTACAGGCAATCGGTGATCTAGAGAAATTACCGCCTAAAACGCATAAAGCTCTGCTAGAAGGTATTCAGAATACACAGCACAACCAGCGAATGACCTTGGTGCTAGCACTTAACTATAGTGCAAAATGGGAAATTTTGGAGGCTACCCGTAAAATTAGCCAACTGGTAAAGGCCGGACAAATAGATGCTGAACATATTAACGAAGAACTTTTTTCCGCCTCTTTAAGTACCCACGGGATTCCCGATCCAGAATTATTGATTCGTACCAGCGGAGAGAGCAGGCTCAGTAATTTTTTACTTTGGCAAATTGCCTATTCTGAACTCTACTTTACCGATATTTTTTGGCCTGAATTCAATAAAGACGCCTTCTATCAAGCTATTATTGACTTTCAAAACCGAGAACGCCGCTTTGGTAAAACCAGCGAGCAAATCGGATAAAGCCTATATATGTTAAATTCTGCCCAGTTACCCAACGTTTATATCCCTAATCCTGTCTTTTAAAGTACGTATCCTCTTTTTTTTGGCAATTCTTTTAAACAGCATTCTAAAAAGATCGTTACTTTTGTGTCGCTTATGAAAAAAATGATGAGCACTGTTCGTAAATACCTCATCTTCAGAAATTTAGTAGCTTAATATGAAACATAAATATACCTTTTCGTTTTTACTCTTGGTTTTTCTTTTTCCCTTTATAACAAATGCGCAGTCCGATAGTCTGAATATTTTCGATTACTCCAATCCTGCCCAGTTTGAAATTGGAGGAATAAAAGTAACGGGTGCCGAATTTAGTGATGAAAATTCACTAATTGCTATCACTGGCCTTAAAGTTGGAGACGAAATCCGGGTACCCGGAACTGAAATCCCACAAGCCATCAAAGCACTCTGGAAACTTCGCCTTTTCACGGATGTACAGATTTATAAAGAAAAATCAGTCGGAGATATTATTTTTCTAGAAATCGCAGTTCAGGAAAGACCTCGTTACATTCGACATTCTTTCAAGGGTGTTAAAAAATCTCGTCACGATGATCTAAATGGCATCATCAATCGTTATTTATTAAAAGGTAACATCGTTACTCCCAACGCAATCGTAAACGCGAAAAATGGTATCCGCGAATATTTTGTTGAAAAAGGGAACCTGGACGCAGAAGTCACCGTCACGGAAAGCCCAGACGAAAAGAATGTCAATGCCGTAAAATTATTATTTGAAGTTAATAAAAAAGAGCGCGTTAAAATTGAAGATATCACCTTTACGGGTAACAACAACATAAAAGACCGTAAGCTCCGTAAATTGATGAAAGGTACCCGCCGTAAGCGACGGATTTTTTCTTCTTCTAAACTGATTAAAGAAGATTACGCAGACGACAAAAAAGCCATCGTCAACTATTATAATAACCTTGGATTCAGAGATGCTCAAGTTCTTGGTGATAGTATCTGGCGAAACGAGAAAGGTCGTTTAATGATCAATGTCGATATCCTGGAAGGCAACCAATATTATTTTCGTAACATCGCCTGGAAAGGAAATTCTATCTATAAAACTGAGCAATTGCGTAGCGTTCTCGGTATCGAAAAAGGAGATACTTACAGCCAGGAATTGCTGGATACCCGTCTTTCTTTTAGTCAGGATGGTCGGGATATAAGTACGCTGTATCTGGATAACGGTTACCTGTTTTTCCGGGTAGATCCCGTAGAAACAGCTATTGTTGGTGATTCAATTGATTTGGAAATTAGAATTTACGAAGGACCACAGGCTACCATTGACCGGGTGGTCATCAATGGAAACGATCGTACTCACGAACACGTTATCCGTCGAGCCGTACGGACTCGTCCTGGTGCTAAATTTAGTCGTTCAGACATCATTCGTTCCCAGCGGGAAATTATCAATCTAGGATATTTCAATCCAGAAACTATGGATATCCAGACGCCCGTTAATCCGGAGAGAGGAACGGTTGACATCATCTATACAGTAGAAGAAAAACCATCGGATCAATTGGAGCTTTCTGCCGGATGGGCAGGTCAAGGTCGGGGTGTGATTGGTACTTTAGGAGTTTCTTTTAATAATTTCTCCATCAGAAATATCTTTAATAAAGAAGCCTGGAATCCACTACCACAAGGAGATGGACAGCGTTTATCGTTACGGGCACAAACCAGTGGAAGTCTTTTCCAATCCTATAATATCTCTTTTACGGAGCCATGGCTGGGTGGTAAAAAACCAACTTCTCTTACGGTATCTGCATTCTTCAACCGTCTTACCAATGGTAGTGATCCCCGTAGTCAATTTTTCCAAAGATTTAATATTTTGGGAGGATCGATCGGGCTGGGTACCCGTTTAAAATGGCCAGATGATAACTTTATATTATCCGGTACGATTAATTTGCAACGACTTGACCTTGACAATTATTCACAAGGTGGATTTCAGTTGAGCGATGGAACCAGATTAATTGATGGTAGTTTCAATAATTTCAGTCTTAATATAACGCTGGCGCGTAACACGATCAATAATCCAATTTATCCAATTGAAGGATCGAGAATTTCGTTGTCTTTCCAGCCAACTATTCCCTATTCGCTCTTCAACAATAAGGATTACGCAAGCCTGGAACCAGAAGACAGATTTAAGTTTTTAGAGTACCACAAATGGCGATTCAATGCCGAGTGGTATGCACCGCTTGTTAATGACAAGTTGGTATTAAGAATTGCCGCTAAAGTTGGTATTATCGGTGCTTATAATGATGAAATTGGACTTTCACCCTTTGAGCAATTTCAGTTAGGTGGGGATGGGTTATCTCAGCAAACGGGTAATTTCTACAATGGAGTAGATTTGATCTCCTTACGAGGTTATGAAGTGCGACAGTTAGACGCCAATGTTGGTAAATTTAACGAAACTACCAGTGCGCCCATTTTTGATAAATTTACGGTAGAACTAAGATATCCCTTATCGCTTAATCCAAACGCGACAATCTTCTTCCTGGCTTTCGCCGAAGGAGGGAATTCCTGGAGATCCTTCCGTGATTTTAATCCTTTCGATACCAAACGTTCGGTCGGGGCAGGATTGCGAGTATTCTTGCCGATGTTCGGAACGCTTGGATTTGATTATGGTCTTGGCTTTGACAAGTCACTTCAACAGCAAGGAGACCAAGGTTCAGTATTTTCACGCTTTGGAGCCTTTAATATCATCCTTGGGTTTGAGCCAGAATAAAGGTGGATGTGTGGAATATTTGATTAGTAGATCAGTTAATTAGTGCCCGCGATCGCGGGAAAAACTGATTAACCACCAAATCACATTGATTTTAGTCGCTTCTTGATGGCAAATAGTTCATCCCGAAATTGAGCGGCAGCCATAAAATCAAGTTCTTTAGCAGCGGCTTTCATTTTGGCCTCCGTCACTTTTTTCATTTTTTCCAACTGATCACGGTTCATATATTCTACGACAGGATCAGCGGCCAAACTTGGTTCGTCGGGTTCTATATAAGCTTTTTTACCACGGATATCGAGAATGGATTTTGAATTAATAATTTCTTCGCGAGATTTGTGGACGGTCTTTGGTGTAATACTGTTTTTTTCGTTATAAGCCATCTGAATGATCCGGCGACGGTTCGTTTCGTCGATCGTCATTTCCATCGAGTTGGTCATTTTGTCGGCATAGAAAATAACCAGTCCATTAGAGTTACGGGCGGCTCGTCCCGCCGTTTGAGTTAACGAACGTACATTCCGCAAGAAGCCTTCTTTATCGGCATCCAAAATAGCAACTAGAGATACTTCAGGCAAGTCCAACCCTTCCCGTAATAAGTTGACACCGATCAACACATCAAAAACCCCCAATCTTAAATCCCGTAAAATTTCTACCCGCTCCATGGTATCTACCTCAGAGTGAATGTAACGACATTTGACGTTTAGACTTAACAGATACTTAGATAATTCCTCCGACATTCTTTTGGTCAAAGTAGTTACCAGTACCCGCTCGTTCTTTTTGATCCGTTCGTCAATTTCTTCCAATAAATCATCAATCTGATTCAAACTCGGACGCACTTCGATGGGTGGATCCAATAGGCCAGTCGGTCGGATGAGTTGTTCGACAATCTCTCCTTGCGTCTGCTCCATTTCATAATCACCTGGAGTGGCACTTACAAAAATTACCTGGTTGATCATTCCTTCGAATTCGTCAAAATTAAGCGGGCGGTTATCAAGCGCCGAAGGCAACCGAAATCCGTGTTCCACTAAATTAAGTTTACGGGCCCGGTCTCCTCCCCACATTCCGCGTACCTGTGGTATCGTTACGTGACTTTCATCAATTACCATCAAGTAATCATCCGGAAAATAATCTAACAGGCAAAACGGACGCGTACCCGGTGCACGACCATCAAAATAACGGGAATAGTTTTCTACCCCATTACAATAGCCCAATTCTTTCATCATTTCCACATCAAAAGCCGTTCGCTCTTTGATTCGCTTTGCTTCCAAAATACGTCGCTCTCTTTCAAAATATTTTTCCTGAGCATAAAGTTCATCCTCAATATTCCGAACAATTTCGTGCATTCGATCTTTGGGAGCGACATAAAGATTAGCGGGAAAAATCGCCGCAGTATGCATTGATTCAATGCGTTTTCCCGTTTCAATTTCGATACGGTCAATCTCTTCTATTTCATCTCCGAAAAAAGTAATTCGATATCCATAGTCTACGTACGGCAGGTTGATATCCACGGTATCTCCACGTACTCTGAAAGTGGCTCGACGAAAATCAGTTTCGGTACGAGAATACAAACTTTCCACCAGCCGATATAAAAAAGTATTTCGAGTGATGGTCATTCCTTTTCCAATTCTGATAATTCCCTCTTTATAATCTTCGGGATTTCCCATACCATAAATACAGGATACGGACGCCACCAGTATAACATCTCGCCGTCCGGAGAGTAGAGAAGAAGTAGCCCGTAAACGCAGTTTATCCACCTCTTCGTTGATCTGTAGATCTTTTTCAATAAAAGTATCAGAAGAAGAAATATATGCTTCGGGCTGATAATAATCGTAGTAAGAGACGAAATATTCTACCGCATTATTTGGAAAAAAATCCCGTAACTCTCCGTATAATTGGGCAGTCAACGTTTTGTTATGGGTCAAAATAAGGGTTGGTCGGTTGAGTTTTGCAATGACATTGGCCATTGTAAAAGTCTTTCCAGAACCAGTTACCCCTAACAATACCTGTGCAGTGTCGTTGGCTTCGATACCATTTATCAATTTTTTGATCGCCGTCGGTTGATCACCGGTCGGCTGGAAAGGAGATACTAAGTTAAACATCTGTTTATATTTGTGCGGAATACTTCTCGGTCGGTCTATTGAACAAAAATATAAACAATTCCTTAACCCGATGGTTGTTTGGTTATAGAATTTGGATAAAGTTTATAAAACACTAAAAATGCTTCCACTTAATTTTAAAACCTATGGTCAGGGCAACCCGATTATTATTTTACATGGTCTCTTTGGTACGCTAGACAATTGGCAAACAATTGCCCGACAGCTATCTGAGAAATATTTGGTCTATTTAGTGGATCAGCGGAATCACGGTCGGTCCCCACACACGAAAGATTTTAATTACTCCCTGCTAGCGGAAGATTTAAAGGATTTTATGGAAAGTGAAGGGATGAGTCAGGCAACCATTATCGGTCATTCCATGGGTGGAAAAACGGCGATGCAATTTGCAGTTAGCTACCCTGAAATGGTCACCTCCCTTATCGTTGTAGATATTGCTCCAAAAGTCTACGAAGGAGGCCATCAAGAAATTTTTGATGCTTTACTGTCCGTTGATTTGAAAAAAATAGAAAGTAGAAAAATGGCAGAGGAGCAATTAATGGAAAAAATTCCAGATGCAGGGATTCGCCAATTTTTATTGAAAAATCTGACCCGTAATAAAGAAGGTGGCTATCAGTGGAAGATGAATCTGCCTGCTATTTATAAAAATTATCAGCATATTCTAGATAATATTTTACTGGACGAACCTTATACTGGATCCAGTTTATTTATTCGTGGCGAACGTTCTGGTTATATTAAAGAAACGGACGATTCACTGATTAAAGATACTTTTCCCGAGGCAGAAATAATTACTATTTCCAATGCCGGACACTGGGTACACGCCGAAGCTCCGAAGGCGTTGTTATCCGCGTTTATAAATTTTATGACAAGCGATCGTAGTTTATCCAACTAAATAAAATGCAAGGAGCACTAAAAATTTTCAGTCTTGCTAATATTCCAGTCTATGTACACTGGAGTTTTTCTCTGTTGGCTTTTTTTCTGCTCTACTACGGCTGGTATGCTCAAATGGACGGGATCAGTTTTCTTATTTTTCTGGTCTTATTTTTTGCGCTGTTTCTTTCCGTCATTTTACACGAATATGGCCATGCGCTGACCGCTAGGTATTATGGTGTCAAAACCAAAGATATCATCCTGCTGCCCATTGGAGGACTGGCAAGACTGGAAAAACTCCCTAAAAAACCGTTGCAGGAATTTGTAGTTGCAGCCGCAGGTCCCGTGGTTAATCTTTTTATTGCAGGATTACTTGGGATTATTTTATGGTTTGAATACAATGGAGAAATAGGCAGAATTTTTTCTAACCGTGGTACGCTAATTCTGCGTTGGCATCGCGTCATTCCTATGTTATTTGTATTAAACCTTTCGCTGGTAATCATGAATCTGATTCCGGCATTTCCATTGGATGGAGGTCGAATGCTGCGGGCAACACTGGCGATCAAATTAGGCAGATTAAGAGCTACACAAATTGCCAGTTATTTAGGCCAGGGGTTTTCTGTATTGTTAGTTGGGTATGGAATTTATTACAAGGATTTCATGAGTATGTTATTGGGATTTTTTCTTTTTTCAATGGCTCGAAAAGAATATCGCTTTCTAAAAACAGAAAATATTTTGTCTAGTTATCTGATTGGATCTACGATGAAAAAAACGTTCCCCGCACTTTACACCAATGATTCAGTCACCGAATTTCTAGCTACGTTAACCACTAAACAACAAGGAGATTTTTTGGTTCTCAGTGCCGTAGATCAGTCGTTCTACGGTATTTTATCCGCAGGAACTATAAAAAAATTAAGAAATAAAAATAACGATGGCCTTTTGATCGGAGCCGTCACGGAATCTAACTATCCAGTTTTGTCACCAGCACAAAATGTGGCCGATGGACTTTCTGTGCTCCGTTCTGTAGCCTTAGATTTCCTCCCTGTTCTACAAGGAGAAGAGTTTATGGGAGTCCTGGATTATGATAGTATCAATGAGTTATTAAAAACTAAAACCAATTGATCCCATTAATACAAAATTGCGATCCTTATCAGACCGTTCCACCCGATTTATCCCTTCGGATTCACTATACGAATATTCGAAATATGGATTGGTAGCATCTCTCAAACCGTAGCTAGCTGTAAAACCGACAAATAAGCCTGGACTGATATAGTAAGATAATCCAGCGTTGAGCGTAAAGTCTAGCCCTCGATAACGCTTCTCATCCAATGTTATATCTGGTTTTCCGAATACTCCACCAAACGGAGTTGAATCCGTCCATTGTGCGTAGCCGGTTTCCTCGGTCAATAAAATAACGTCCTCACCATCCACCGTCAATTCCTTAAAAAATTCTTCTTGAAAGCTGAGAATATTCTGGGTAAATTCCAGTCCATCTCTTCGGTAATTATGGTTAATTAAAGAATTTATCTCTACCGGTTCGTTATTTATACCGGACGTACCCGAAAAAACCAAATCACCTACCGCTCCGGTACCAGCCAAAAAGGCGATACTGACTCCTGCATTCAATTCAAATTTTCCATATTTCATATATCCAGTAACCGGTACTTCTATATATGAATTAATGATCCGCGTAGAGACCGTCCTTGTTCCTACAGCCGTAGCATAATTTCCACTACGAGTCGTTGTAAAGATATAGGTAGAAGGGCCTTCGTAACTGTAACGGCTTCCCTTTTGAGTATACATGATCTCCGCCTTAAATCCGTAATGGTCTAATAATTTAAAAACAATTCCTCCTGCCACATGGAATCCGGTATAAGTGGTAAAATCTTCCAAATCGCTTCCATCTGCTCCTTTTTCGGAAGGACCTAGAAACTGGGAGCGATTCAATCCTACTCTAAAAGTAGTACCTATTCCCTGAGTTTGGCCTACCTGATAAATATTGCAAATTAAGAAAAGGAGAAAATATAGACGTAATTTCATCTTAAGATTGAGTTTTAGTAACCGTCGAATAATTTGAGGGGCAAATATAGCCAGTAATCGGGAATAAATGACGCATATTAAATAACGTTATCTCGTTTTTACTATTTTGTTCAAAAATGTGGTTTGCCCTAAATTTTACAAAAAAGAGCATCTTTGCGCTAAAAAGGAGCAATTGTTATGTCCGGAAAAAACAAACTAAAGAAATTTGCTGATCTGAGTACTTTTCCCAATGTCTTTCAAAACCACGATGTTCGTCAGCCCGAATTAGTTGATTACAATGACGAGAAGGTAGAAATGAAAGGTAACTGGAAGACCGATTATTTTAAAAATGATCATCCACTTATTCTTGAACTAGCTTGTGGGAAAGGAGAATATACCGTTGGTATGGCTCAAAACAATCCAGATATAAACTATATTGGGGTGGATATTAAAGGCAATCGTATCTGGAAAGGTGCCACGGATGCGATGGATCTAAAGCTAAAAAACGTTGCCTTTCTTCGTACGCGAATTGAGCAAATAGAATTATTTGTGGGCCCTAATGAGGTGGACGAAATCTGGATTACCTTCGCTGATCCTTTTTTAAAAAAAGGAAAAGCCAACCGTCGACTGACCGCACCGCCTTTTTTAGATCGATACCGAAAAATTCTTAAACCTGGCGGACTGGTACATTTAAAAACCGACGAAAAGCAACTTTCCGATTTTACGTTAGAAGTTATTAAAGAAGATCCGGCGACAAATTTGCTTTATTACAAAGAAGACATTTATAGTGAACCACTGGATTTTCCCGAACTGGAAATAAAAACCTACTACGAGAGAATGCATCTCGTAAAAGGGAAAACGATTAAGTATTTGAGGTTTACGATTTAGGAATGGTCAAATAATAAACTTATAGCCTAGAAATCGTCTTTTTTATTTTTTTGACCATTTTTTTGGATAATCCCGTGAAGATGGCGGTTTCTTTGATTGTCTTTCCGGCTCTTAGATATTTGATGGCGAGTAGGGGTTTTTCGATTCTTCCTTCGGTGTTCATTTTAGCTGCTCTTTCTAATCCGATCTTTAAACCTACTTGGAATCCCCTTTTATAGAGATCATCTTTTTCTATATCGTATGTAATTGGCATATCATCTATTATTTTTTCGGTTATATCTTCTAATTTACGAATTCTAGCTAGAATTAACAATTGTTCTAAATACTTTTTTAAATCTTTCTCTTGGTTTGCGTACTTTTTGATATTGGTTAAGACCATTCGTAAGACCGCTTCTGTTTGTTCTTCTTTGAACTTCGTGAGGAGTGCCAACATAATCACCGAAGGGACTTGAGAAGAAAGAAAATCTTTTGGATTCATCTCATAAATACTGATCAAAGTGAACTACCCCGACCCAAGGGTACGGGGCATCAAAGTCATCCTGAAAAGGAGCTTTGATTTTTCAGCGTTTCATCGCAATCTGCATTCGCTAAAGAATGACTTACAATCACTCCACGCCTGTT
>Ga0209187_1003889_pt1 | contig 11900 bp, 7 predicted proteins | sample BantaG_FD_187430 | JGI IMG/M metagenome (GOLD analysis project Ga0209187, IMG submission 187430) | Marine algal microbial communities from Bantry Bay, Ireland - BantryBay_4 metaG (SPAdes) (version 2) | ecosystem: Host-associated > Algae > Red algae > Unclassified | place: Bantry Bay, Ireland... | reverse complement strand
ATTTTAGAAATCTGTATAATTACTTTCTGAATTAGCCTAACGCCTTACTTTCAAATAAATTATACCTCTATTTGTGCTGTCAAGGTATATGAATACCCTTTAACTTTAATACTCTCATCCCTACAATCATATACTGTTACATATATCATCACTCCGAAAACTCGGAGCCAAACTCCGACATTGCGCAGTAAAGTACTGTTAATCTATCTTATGTAGGTCGCACACACAAAGACCTACTACAAAATCAAACAAGCTTATCTAGCAAAAAACGCACCGATTTCGTTTGCATCTACCGAAACGAGTAGACCGCACATTTTAATAGGTGAGCGAATATACAAATCAAAGATTAATGGAAAGAAGGCAGGGATCTCCGTAGCCACGTGCTAACAGAGTTTCCTCCCGACCGAAAGTGTATCGCACAAACAAAATGGGTCGATGCAAAATGAGGGCAAAAAATATCTACCTTATTTTGACTATAACAAACTATGTGTGATAGAAGTCGTGATAGAAATGTCGTAACAGTTTATCTAATCAAAAAACTTGATTAAAGTGGACAATTACGAAATATCTTTCTGACCATCAAGCAAAAAAAAGGAACAAAATAATGATTTACCTAAATTCAACAATCTTTACCAAACAGACGGCTCGCATTATGGCCTGTGCATTTTTATTCGCAGCTAGCTTAATTGCTACTCCGTCACTCTTAAGCAAATCCGCAGCAGCGCAAACGGTGTCGATTCCAGGCACAATTACCGTGGTTGGCGAAGGCAAAGTTACTATCGAACCAGATATCGCACGGGCCAATATTGGCGTCGAAGTATTTAAAAATTCTGTGGCAGATGCCAGCGCCGAAAACACGAAGTTAATCAAAGCCATTATTTCAGCGCTGAAAGATGAGGGCATAGCCGAAAAGGATATTCAGACCTCTGGTTTTAATATCTTTGCAGATCGTTACGGACCAAACGGCCCACTGCCCGATAATGAAGTTAACTACCGTGTGAACAATACAGTCTCTGTCATCATTCGCGATTTGGACCGAGTGGGTGATGTATTGGATGCCGCAATAGCTGCTGGTGCGAACAACATTCATGGTATCGATTTTCAAATTGAAGACCCAAGCAGCGTAGAGTCCGATGCACGCACGAGCGCAGTTGAAGATGCACGTGCCAAAGCAGAAGATTTGGCAGCCCTAACTAGCGTAAGCGTTGGTAAAGTTGTTAGCATTAGCGAAGTGATCGGCAGCAGCGGTGGCGGCTACTATCAGAGCAACTTCGAACAAGCTTCTAACGACGTTGGCGGCGGTGGCGGTGGCTTTGCCCCAGGTGAACTTGGTCTAGTCATGCGTTTACAGATTACCTATGAAATTGTCGAAATGGACGATAGCGCAACCTCAATGCCAGCCCCTGACACTGATGAAGCTGTTACAGCGTTAGAAGGAACTGTTACCATGTTTGTCGCACCAGAAACGGTCGATTGCGTTGGCGTTGGACCACAAACTTGCTTGCAGGTGAAGTATAGCGAACAAGAAGAATGGACACTTTTTTACGGTTCCATTGAAGGCTTTGAGTATGAGCCAGGCTTTGGCTATGAACTTTTAGTAGACATTAGCCAAGTCGAGAATCCACCAGCAGATGCGTCATCTTTGAAATATACGCTAGTAGAAGAGGTTGCAAAAATCGATGTGAGTGATGAAACGACCGTTATGCCATCAGACGCTGCTCAGTCAAGCGACGTGTTAGAAGGGACTGCGTGGGCGTTGAGCAGCATTCAGCAAGATGGGTCAATGAGCACCAGTGAGCTTGACGAAAATATTACGGCAGAATTTAGCAGTGGCCGCCTATCTGGAAACTCTGGCTGCAACACCTACGGTGCAGACTATTCTATTGATGGCGATGTGCTGGCACTAAGCCCTGCAATTTCTACCAGAATGGCCTGCCCAGAAGAGATCATGGAGCGCGAGCAAGCATTTTTGCAAGGGCTTGTAACAATCAGCAACTTTTCGTTAGATGGTGAAACGCTGATATTGACCAATGCCGAAGGCAACGTTCAGCTTACTTTTACAGCCACAAATTAATGTAAAACTAGCTGGGAAATGGCGTTCTAACTCCAGCCTCTCCTGTTTAGGAGAGGCTTTTTTGTTTTCATAGTGGATGAAGGCGGGATCATCAGTCTAGGGCATGGTGTATTATGCCCCTACGAACTCACTCGCTAACTATTTGGACATCTCCACCAAATCCGATAGAACTAGAAATTTTTGCACAACAAGTGAACTATACCTCTATTTCAAAAGTGACCCGTAGCGAATTTTGTCAAACAAATTGTATAAGGAAATAGAAAAGATGAAATCCAAGCAACATAAATCGACTAAAATCGTGCAGTGTTTCTCAGTTACATTGATCCTAATTATTTGCTTCGCGGGGCAAACCGAAAGCGTGCAAGCGATCTCTTGTGGGTCAGTAGATGCTGAACGACTGAAAAGTGGATTGGATGAATTCGAGGCCGTTTTCATCGGCGAAGTGATCGCGGTGGACTATCCCGATCCAGACACCGTGCAAAATGGGGTCGCGCGCTATCGCGTGGATCGTGTATTTAAAGGCGATGTCCCCGAACAATTCTCCATGCAGGCCAGCGGATGGGGCGATCCATTCACTGGTTTTACATACCTCATGTTTGTCCACTCAATGGAAAATCCTGCGTTCGATAACCCAGAATTTGCAGCCGGCTGCCGCAACTCGACCGTTAATCAAATTGATTTTGATTATGCCGCGCTTTTGGGGAATGGATACGAACCCAAAGCCGGTAACAACATCGAAAGCACGAACCAAAACCAAAAAGGATCCTTTATGAATACAGCAACTCTTCTTCCGATAATCATCATTCCTATAGCAATCGGTGCGTTTCTTTTGACGCGATTTATGCGTGGAAAAAATGAATCACAGACCTGTGAACACTGTGGCACAAGCGATATCACCAAGATCAATCGCGAAACCTTAGACGCTGCGACTGTTGAACAGCATGGTGGCGGTTTGAGTGGTGGTGGCGACATCCGGCTACGCATCAAAGAAGAAATCACCTACCGCTGCAACAACTGCAGAAAGACAACTACAAAGGTTGTCATGAATACAAATTAACGAGTCATCCAATGAAAAAATTAATTCCTCTACTCGCAACAATCCTATTCATTATTAGCTTAACCACAGCCTGCACGGTCGCGCCAAATAGCTTGCAAATCACTGGCCCAACATCGCCACTTACGCACAGCACAGACGAAAATCGGATCAACTTCCCCGCGGATCAGCTTAGCGTGACGCTCGACAACCTAAGCCTGATGGCTGGCGAATCAACCGAGTTTCTGGTTGACGCCACGCTGGGCGAGCAATTTACGATGCGAATTCAAACGGATCCCGAACTGCAAATCACCAATGCTGTATTCGATCCAGCGGGCGAGCCATTAATGAGCGGATACGGCCGGATGCTCGACTGGCGGAGCACTCGCACAGCTACTGGTGATTTCCGTATACGGATCACCAATGAAAGCGGAACCGCTATCACCTACGATCTGGTTGTTCGCCGCTCGCTCTTTACCACCGATCAGATAAAGTTGGACGATCTGCTTGCGAAATTCAATGCGGCGGGTGTTGAGGTGACGCACACCCCTAGCGTGCAGCGCAAAACCGCATTTGACTCACTCTTTCAACGAGAGATGGCCACGCGTGAAATTTTACGATTGTCCGAGCCGCAGCATCGCGTCGATGTCTACATTTTTGCCGATGAAGCGACCGCAAGTGAAGCAGCCAGTGTGATCGAATTTGGCAGCAATCGCCTGACCCGTACTGTGGATAGCGAAACGCGCTTTATTGAACTCTATGCCGACGCAGGCTCAGCTCCGCTTTGGTGGCAGGATGAATCGTTTATTCTCTATAGTGCGAGCCCCGATCCGGTTGTTGCAGAGCAGGTGACAGCCGTGCTTGGTGACCATTTAGGCAAACCCGCTGCGGATACGGTCAGCGTACGGCTGCGCAATGAAGAGAGTGGCGAAACGTGGCAAGATGTGACGCTACAGTGGGATGATAAGTCGAGTGAGATCAGTGATCTTGTTCCGGGTATCGGTGGCTATCGCGCAGTGCCAGCCGATCAATCCGTCACGGTCAGTATCACGCACGACGGGCAACCCTACAGCGCGCAAATCCCGCCACTGGACGCGGGCAGCTACATGGTCGATCTACTTTTGAACGATGGTGAACTGCTGGCGCGACCCTTCCGCGATGATGAGTTTTTCGTTGCTGCTGATCTGATCGACGTAACGTGGACGTGGCAGCGGGTCGAGTACGCTGATGGTAGCGTCTATACGCCGTATACATCACTAACGTTTACACCCGCCATCCGCTTTGGCATCGACACATCGCCTAACTTTGGCGAGGCCGGCCAACAGTTGAGCGGAAACTTGGGCTGCAACGGCATGGGCGCACTCTACTTTGCCAACACTCAAGGTGATCTGCTCGTCTCCCCCGGTACTATGACGTCCATGCTCTGTGGCGATGAAGAGATGGAGAGCGAGACTATCGGTTCCACGCTTCTACAATCGGCCTATCGTTATGAGCGAAGCAGCGATAAACTTCATTTGATCACGCCAGATGGGGACCGCATGATTCTGAGGCAAGAACGTACGCTAACCGCCACCAGCCAGATCTATGTGGACATTATCAACGGCTGGAGCGGGACCAACACGTCATTTTTGGTGGTGGCAAAAACGAAAACGCGCCCTGACGGCGTGACCGAAGCAGAGGCGATTGCGGGCATTCAGGAGCTATTCCCCGACCGTGGTGAGCCGGATCTGACAATTTCGGCAGAAGAGATCCAAAGGTTTTTCCTGCAGCAGACGGGCGTTCTTGTCAAGATCGCGCTGCCCAATGGCGAGCCGCAGCTGATCTCCGAAACCGAACTGGAGACACTCTTTTCCGACGGGGACGAAGCCGGTTGGCAGGCTGTTCAGGAGCGTTACCCGGGTGTGGAAGCGATCTTTGCCTTTTCGGATGTCGGCTTTTTGGGCGATGACGTTAGCTCTATGGATGAGAAAATCCTCGTCTACTACGAAGTGAGAACGAGCAGCGGCGTTTCGCCCTACTACTCGTTGCGCTTCAAGACGGGCGGTAGCTGGCAGGGAGGAATGACGAGTCTGTTCCGGGACCAAGAGTAATTACACTGCAAGGTTTATTTGGGCAAGCATCGGGTCAAGCAGCCCTGACGAAACCCAGCAGATTTACGATGATATGGTCGAAAGCTTCACGGTCGATTGCGATAACATGTATGTTGAGTGAACCGTAGGGTATGGTAACAAAATTTTGGAGAGGGTAGTATTCGGTGTAAAGTATGCTAAACAACTTCAAGTTATCTAGAAAAAATCAATAATATACAAATGAAAGAAACATTTAAATCGTCCAGAGTATATCAAATTGCCATTATTCTCCTAGTAGGAGGAATCGGTATATTTATATGGTGGCGTTTACGTTGGTATACGCCTGTCAAGAAAACGAGTCAAGAAAATGATGCGATTCAAGAAGCGGATCCGCCTTCAAACCATGCGAAGGCAAAAATCGAAGCAAAATCGCTACAGCCTGTGACAGAGGGAACCGGGCCACATTACTATCGTCACTATAGCGCTGCAATAGCAAACCCAGTACTCACTGCATTCGAACTGCTCCAGTTGATTCATACAGATATTAATCAGTTTATTCCGCAAGAGATTGCATCATTCAAAAAAAGTCGTGGGCACGCCGAATCAATTCAAGAGGGTGATGAGTTTGATATCCAAATTGTTGGTCCTTGGAATGGGCCTGTTCACGTAATTGACGTCAGTGACACCTCGATAACGTTGGCAACAAAAGAGGGTCATTTGGAAGCAGGTGAAATTACATTTCAAATACGTCCCTTGCCTTCATACCAAGCGCAACAAGTTGAGGGATATATGTTCGAGATAATTAGCAGCGCGCGCAGCAGCAATATGCTGGTTGATATTTTCTACGACAAACTGGGTGTAGCAAAAAAGGTCCAAGCATCGATGTGGACATTTTTCTGTCAGCGTATTGTGGAAGAGAGTGGCGGCGAGTTAGTTGATAAAATTAAGGTCAGCACCGAACGTACTCCCGTTGAAGACGATAGTTAGCGCTCTCCTACTAAATCTGACAGAACTAGAAACTTTCGCTTCTCTTCGGGGTATAGGATGGTGAACAGTGGAAAGTATAGCCAACTTGCCAGACTAACCCAGAAAAATGAGTATAGGTGAATGAATTGTTAACCAGTCCAGTAAGCATACCTACTTTAGTTTCAGTACTTAGCTAGTTTCAGTACTTGACTAATGGGTATATTCATTCTCTGGAAAGACCTAAAATTATGGCAAACCCAAAACAGAATCACGAAAACGACAATAAGTTAGACAATAGCTCAGAAGAAAGATCGTTGGGCGAAGCATTTGCCGATAGGCTAGAGGAACTATTGGGACTTGAGGCAAACTTTATACTAGACCATGATGAAGAATACACGGAAGAAAATGGGTGGAGGATCGACAGGTACAATACCGAACTCCCTAGCGAATCGCCGGGCGAACCAGTTCCAAACGGCTCTTGGGAACTGGCGAAAGAGGTGCTGTATCGCTACGAATTTCCCGATCCTAATTTGATTACTGGTTTCTATCGAGACAATGTTCCATTAAAAGATCGGCGTATGTTGTTACGGGCTAAGTTCCTCTTCTTTGTCTTCGAGCTAGGTGTCCGTATTAATAAAGTGATTGATGAAACCATAGCCAATGTAGATGATCGCGGTCCGGCTAGAATCTGGGGATATAGCTATTATACACTCGAAGGCCATTTTGAGATGGGAGAGATTACTTTCTCCGTGCTAAAGTTTTTGGATTCCGGAAAAGTTGAATTTCGTATCCACGCATATTCACAAACCGGTACTATCCGCAATATATTTTATCGAATAGGGTTTGCCATTTTCGGGCGTCGGCTGCAAGTTCGATTTTCGCGCCAAGCTCTAAAGCGGATGCAGATGCTGGTCAACATGCGACTAGAACAGTCGGCTGCTACGCCATCAAAGTAAGTTGTAAAAAATAGTCAAATAGCACAAAAAGGGAAGGGCTCCGACCACAAGCTTGTGGTCGGAGCCCTTCCCTTTTTGTGCCCGAATGCGCAAGAACAATTTTGCGGATTTGTGAAATTGGTGTGATCCAGTTGGGGCACTCATACGCTGAGTCAAGTGTACAAACAATCATTCCTCGGGGTTTGTATAGAAGCACTCACGCAATTGTTTTTGTAGGCAGTTGTCTGAACAAATCGTTTTACATTCTATTCTACACAGTTTTTCTATCTAGATAGTTTTTTTATCTACACAGTAAGGAGTTGGATATATGAATCATTTTTCTAAATGGCGTATGATTTCCTGGCAATCGCTAGGCGTCGCGTTTCTCGCCATTGCGCTGGTTGCGGCATCTGTTTTCGTCGCCCAGCAATCAGAAGTCGATGCATCAAGCCATCGCGAAGCACCACTACTCTCCAAAGACCCTTATGCAGACAATACAGATACATATGTCTTTGTCTCGCCAACCAATCCAGACAATTTGGTTTTGGTCGCAAGCTGGATTCCATTCGAAGGGCCAGAGGGTGGTCCAAATTATTTTGAGTGGGACGACAACGTGAAGTACGACATCAACATTGACAACAATGGTGATGCAGTACCAGATTACACCTACTCTCTTTCTAGCAGCACCGAAGTAGTGAATCCACTCACATTCCTCTACAACGTTGGCACAATCGGGCTAGATGGCGCAAACTGGAATCGAACCCAGCGCTACAGCATCACCGAAACTTCTGCCGATGGCGACAAGGTTCTTTTAGCCGATGCTATGGCACCACCAGTCAACATTGGTAGCAAGTCCACGCCAGATTTTGAAGCACTCGCCGACAGCAAAATCTACGACGTCAATGAGGCGGGCGACGACATCAAAATCTACGCCGGTCAGACGGATGATGCCTTCTGGGTAGATCTGCAAGTCTTTGACCTGCTTACGCTTCGTGGACAGGATGCACCAATCGGTTACGCAATGGGCAGCAACACGCCAGTTGATTCGCTAGCTGGTTTCAACGTTCACACGCTGGTTATCGAAGTGCCAATCAGCCGCCTGACACAGGGCGAAGAGCCAGTGCTTGGCGTTTGGGCAACCGCAAGTCGCCCATCCATGCGCGTGCTTGACGGCTTAGCCGGTCTTGGTGGTCAGACAAACAGTGGCGATTTCGTTCAGGTTTCACGCCTAGGAATGCCGCTGGTTAACGAGGCTGTCTTGCCTTATGCATTGAAAGATGCCTTTAACACACTGAAGCCAGAAGAAGATCTAAGCATCTATACCCATCCTGACTTTGGCCCAATTTTGCAGAAGAGCGTTGAAGATCCAGAGCTTGGCAACTTGCTTTGTGGCCTCTACGGCGTGCCGCTGCCGGGTGATTCCGATGGCGACTGTAGCACAGAATTTGAAGCTGGCTCTCCTCGCACGGGTCGTGGCGACATCTTCGACATCTTCCTAACCGGTATGGTGTTGGCAAGCGAGTTCACGATTAACACAGCAGATGGCCCAGTTACATTGCCAGCAGGCTTCAACGTAAATCAGCCAGCCGGCGTGGTTCCTTCTGAAATGATTCGCATCAACACCAACATTAAGGGTGGTCTCTGTTCTCCAACGCCGAGCATTCTTGGTGTACTAGGTGGCGATGCTTGTGGCTTCCCCAACGGTCGCCGCTTGATGGATGATGTGGTCGAGATTGAATTGCTGGCCGTTGCCGGTGCCGCTTATCAGGTACTGGATGGTCGTGATGCAGATTTCGCCTTCACCCCTGGTCTAATCGGTGTTCTCAACGATGGCCTTGACTTCAACGACAAGCCATTCCGTGATGACTTCCCATTCGTAGCAACCGCTCACAGCGGGCAAGAGCACATCCACACCAATTCGATGGCAGCCACAGTTGAGATGAAATCAACAATCTCACGGGTTGACCACCGCAAAAGCGATGCAGAAGAATATACTGCAACCGGTCGTGTTCGTGTCAACAGCAACGATCTAGAGCTTGGTACGGTAGATGAGCGCGACCAGTTCGTGGGCATTCGCTTTACCGATGTAGAGCTGCCTGCTGGCGCAACCGTTACGGGTGCCTACATCCAGTTTGTGGCAGAAGAAGATGATGACGATGCACCAACAAGCCTGACCTTCAAGGGTGAGACCAATGTGGATGCAGACCAGTTCAATCCAAACAATGGCAGCATTTCTAGTCGAGCAACGACTAGCGCCAGCGTCGATTGGGCAGACGTGCCAGCTTGGGAAAGCAAAGAAGCTAAGGCATGGACGCCAAACCTAGCAGCAGTTGTGCAAGAAGTTGTGGCACAAGATGGCTGGGAGAGCGGCAAGACGCTCTCCTTCATCGTAACCGGTACGGGTTCACGCTCGGCCTATGCGTATGATGGCAAGCGTGCTGCGGCACCACTACTCTATCTTGAGTACACGATGGGTGATGGCAACATGACCGACGGCTTGGTCAGCGCAGCCAGCATTTCGCCAGCAGCCAGCATGAGCAGCAGCGTTGTCAGCAGCAGCTTGCTCGACACTCGCTCTAGCGCAGATGAAGTTGAAGCGGCTGATGATGATGCAAGCGAAGGTGGTGCAGAGTCAAGTCAGGTAGATGCGTTCACGCTACTTGTTCCTCTTGTCACGCAATAAGCAGTAAGTTACAAGCAGTAAGTTACAAGCAGCAAGTTATAAGCAGTAAAGGTATTAGTCATACAGCAGTAAGTAGTAAAATAATCCCTTGCGGTGTGTAGGATAGCCGCTCCGGTGGTGTAGAATCGTTGAAAATTCTAACGATTCTACACCACCGGGATAAAGACAAATAAATTGGCTCATATTAGTATGTGGCTGAAATTGCCCACATCTTCAAAAGAAAAATAGCGCAATTTCAGATTTCCGCCCATATGAGCGAGCCAAATTATCGATCTCAAAATATATATTTCTGAGTAGAGTTCTTTTATGTCAGCCACAAATTTATCTCCATCAACTTCACTCTTGCGACGCCGCGACATCCAGCTTCTACTGGCGGCATTGCTTTTACTTATTGGTGCTTTTGCCTTCCGCGGCATGCAGCTCATGCAGAGGCTAGCCAACCCCGAGCCAATTGCCTTTGCCCCCATTCAACAGACCGCAGCGGATCAGGTGACGCGGCTCGAAGAGCGCATTGCGCACTTCCCCAACGATACCGATGCTTACGCACAGCTAGGCTTTGCGCTATTGCAACAGGTGCGCGCCACGGGCGACTCGGCTGGATACGCAGCCGCCGAATCCGCGCTCAACGAAGCGCTGGAACGGGACCCAGAACATGTGGATGCACTTTTGGGGCTGGGCGTTTTGGGGCTAGCCGAGCACCATTTTGAAGAGGCGTTGGCGGTAGGAGAGAAAGCGCGGGCAATCAACCCCTTTCGGGCCGAAATCCTGGGCGTGATTGTCGATTCGCAAGTGGAACTCGGCTTTTATGATAAAGCATTAGCGAGTGCGCAGGAGATGGTTTCGTTGCGCCCAAGCTTGGAATCGTACACAAGAGTCTCGTACCTACGCGAGCTGCACGGCGACATGGCGGGTGCGGTCGTGGCGATGCAGGCTGCCACCGATGCAGGCGTACCGGGGACGGAAAGTGCGCTCTGGACTGGCTACCAGCTTGGCGATCTCTACTTCAAGCAGGGTGACCTCAAGCAGGCAGATAGGGTCTTTGATTCGCTCCTTGCACAGCAGCCAACCTATGCTTATGGTCAAGCTGGCAAAGCACAGGTGCTAGCCGCCCGCGGCAAAGAACAAGCCGCGATAGATATTTACGAACGAGTGGTCGAACAGATGCCGCTGCCGGGCTTTTTGATTGCGCTGGGCGATCTGTATATGGCGACAGGCGAGACGGCTAAAGCCGATGCGCTCTTTGCAGAGGTGCGGGCGGGTCAAGTTGATGACATTGCGGCGGGCATGAACGAGCAGCTCGAAATTGCCATGTTCGAAATCGGGCACAGCACGGATCATGCGCAGAACCTCGCCCTGACGCAGCACGCATACGAGATGCGGCCCAACATTTTTGCCGAAGACACGCTCGCTTGGGCGCTCTACAAAACGGGCGATGCCGAAAGCGCTTGGCCCTACACTCAGCGTGCGCTGCGCCTTGGCACACAGGATCCTCACTTCTACTACCATGCGGGCGTTATTGCGCACGAACTGGGTAAAGAGGCAGAAGCCGTCGAGTATCTCGAACAGGCTATCGCCATCAATCCCTACTTCTCGGCGGAGCATGTTGCCGAGGCCAAAGCCACCCTTACCACACTTAAATAACCTCGCTTATATGGGTGAAAAGTTTCTACCCTTGCAAAACTATAGATTACTAAGCTCTTATATATTTACCCAGAAAATTTCCGTACCACATTTCAAAGAACAGAAATGGGACAGAACTTTTTTTGGGGAACTATATGGATTCTCATCTAGCTTAAATTCAATCATTTAATATTAGTAAATCACAGGCGCATGATATATCATGCGCCTGTACTCTTTCTCAACCCAATTAAAAAATAGGGAAGTCTATTACCAGTTTATAATCCTCAACTATTTTTCTAAACCATACACTTTATTAACGGAGAGTTCGCAACAATGCTAAAACCATTTAGGCAATTAGTAAAACAGAAAAGACGTGATAAATCACTCTTTTTAAAAACACTATTTATAATGATCACTCTCTCACTACTTGCGTTCATCCCGACCACGGCCTATGCCGCTGGCACCATCCCCGTCGACACGACAGCAGACGAATTAGGCGGGAATGCAGCCAGCTGTTCGC
>Ga0209187_1003888_pt1 | contig 11905 bp, 8 predicted proteins | sample BantaG_FD_187430 | JGI IMG/M metagenome (GOLD analysis project Ga0209187, IMG submission 187430) | Marine algal microbial communities from Bantry Bay, Ireland - BantryBay_4 metaG (SPAdes) (version 2) | ecosystem: Host-associated > Algae > Red algae > Unclassified | place: Bantry Bay, Ireland... | reverse complement strand
AAAAACGCATGGTGAGCCATTCTAGCAGTAGGTTTTCGACTGCATTTTTAGTAATGATTAGCTTTACTTTCTTATCAAATTATTCAACGGCACAAATAAATTCTAGTAAGAACGAGATGAAAGAAACGAATCAATATTACTCAACCACTGATAGCAAAAAATTGGAAGTAGCGGATAGCGAATGGAAAAATATTTTGGACCCAGAAGTCTATCGTATTGCTCGAGAGTCTGGAACTGAATATGCTTTTTCTGGAGAATATAATAAGCATAGTGAGGTAGGAGAGTATCATTGCCGGGTGTGTGGAAACAAATTATTCAACAGCGATGGTAAGTTTGAAAGTAGCTGTGGTTGGCCTGCTTTTTTTGAACCTGCTACTAAAAATGCTATGAAGTATATTGAGGATACTAGCCATGGCATGAATCGGGTAGAAGTGCAATGCGGACGATGTGATAGTCATTTAGGACACATATTTAATGATGGCCCACCACCTACTGGTAAGCGATATTGTATTAATAGCAAAGTCATTCAATTTGAGAAGGAAAAAAAGTAAAGAGTGTATTCAAGCAAGAATGGTGAAATACTTTTCTTTGAATAGTTCAATATACTGTTTATTTATTGGTGTGTTGTTTTTTATGAGTTGCGATGCTTCTCATTTGGATGCCAATACAATTAAAGGAATTAAAGAGGTTACACAAAAAGAGGAAATAGTTGATAATAATCAAGAGGATAGTCAAGGGCAAAATATAGGAACTGCGATCATAGGGGGAGGTTGCTTTTGGTGCACGGAAGCTCAATATCTTGCCTTGCAGGGTGTTGTCAAGGTTATATCGGGTTATGCTGGTGGGCGTACAGAAAATCCGACTTACCAAGAAGTATCTACAGGTACTACAGGGCATGCGGAGGTAATTAAAATTGAGTTTGATACTAGCTTGATATCGTACGAAGATATTTTGGAAGCTTTTTTTATTGCCCACGATCCTACTCAGCTTAATCGTCAAGGTGCTGATGTAGGAACACAGTATCGCAGTACAATTATGCCTTTGGATAATACTCAGAAAAAAACTGCTGAGCGCATCATAAAAGATTTGAATGATCAAAACGTCTTTAGTCATGAGGTAGTCACTGTTGTAGAGAAATATGATCAATTTTATCCGGCAGAAGATTATCACCAAAACTATTATGCAAATAATAAAGGTAAAAATCCGTATTGCTCTAGGACAGTTGGTCCAAAGCTGGATAAATTTAAAAAAGTCTTTAAAGATAAACTAAAGAAAAACTAAGCTATTTTTGACGTTGAAATTCCTAAGTATGAAAAAAACAATTCTTTTTATCAGTTTCATTTTATTCGTTGTTCAGGTTTCTGCGCAACAACGAAACCGTCATAAAAAATCGTTTGGCCGTACGCATTTTGAAGGTGGTCTTACGGTAAGTTCTGATGGAAGTAATCATATGATTTCTCCTAGTGGGGTTCAGTATTGGGGAGTTGGTAAGAAAAAACAAAATTTTAAGTTTGGAATCGGAGCTCGCTATACGGCATCCATTGGAGATCAAAGTTTAGAGTACATTACTGCTCGGGCACAACTTACCTCGGGTCAAACGGGTCCCGGTGTTTTTTTTAGTGATCAAATTCCTGAAAATATTGATACGATGAGTTTGAACAATACACGAATTCATTTAATTAATGTGTTACTTGCTTTACGCTATGACATAGATCGTCGGTTTGGCTTAGAATTTAATATTGACCTAGCGGGTTTAAGTTTTGGTGCCAGAAAAACAGCGACGCTTACCTACGACGATGGTAAAACACATACTTCTAGTGCTTATCCAACTACCGGTAATCTGTTGTTAGTTAGCGATAATGATTTAGGAAGTTTAAATTCTGAATTTATGATTTCATACTTACATAAAAATAGAATGCGTTTTAAAATAGGTCCTGTTTTTATGTTCAATGAATACGAATTAGTAAGTCCGGTCAATTATGTAAATGATGCAGGAACATTTATTGATGCAAAAAGATATAGAAATAAATCACTTCAACTAGGAGTTGGTTTTAATTACGTTTTTAAATATTACAGATCAAAACAAAACAACTAAAAAAACAAAAAACATGAAAAAAAGAACTCTTTTATTATTCTTAGCTATGCTACCCTTTGTAGCTTTTTCGCAAGCAGATAATGATCCAACGGAGGGAGAGCCCTTTATTAAACGCACTACTTTAGAAGCTGGAATTACACTGGCTACTAGCGGAGATTTGACTAATATTTCTCTAAACGGAATGCAGTATTGGGGCTTTGGTCGTAAAAACCGTCGTTTTAAATTAGGGGCTGGCCTAAGATTGAACAATTATTTGGGCAACGATAACTTAGAGTATATAACTGCACCTGCTGAGCTTACTGGCGATGAAGCCAATATTGATACCGTTACCTTTACGGGAACTCAAATTAGTGCTTTAAACGCTTTTATAGCTTTGCGTTATGATGTAACTGAGCGTTGGGGTTTAGAATTTAATATTGATTTAGCCGGATTTAGCTTTGGTGGCGAAAAAACAGGAAACCTTACTTACAACGACCAATCAGAGCCTTTAGCTACGAATGCTACGCCTACAGCCGGTAACCTATTATTGGTGGGAGATAATGATATTGGTAATTTAAACTCTGAGTTTTTGCTAACATACCGTTATAAGTCGAACTGGCGCTTTAAAGTGGGGGCTATGTTTAATTTCAACGAATATTCACTAGGGATAGTACCCGCAGCTTATACAGCCGCTAATGGAACAGAGATAAAAGAGGTACAAAGATACCGTTCAAAGAACATGACGTTTGGAGTGGGTGTAAACTATGTCTTCTAAACAACGTCTATTAAAAAGAACAAAATAATATACATGAGAACACTTACTTTACTTACCGTTTTTACTTTCATAGCTTTCGGTCTTTCGGCTCAGAAATACAGTAAAGCCTCTGGAGCTGCGATTAACTTTGCAATAAAAAATGCTGGCTTGACAGTAGACGGAAAATTTAAATCAGTAACAGCTGAAGGAACTTTTGATCCCTCGAATACTAGCAATATAGAACTGTCTGGTACCGCGGCCGTAAAAAGTGTTTTCACTGATAATTCACTTAGAGATAAGCATTTAAGAAATAAAAAGGATTTCTTCAATATGTCAAAAACTCCTACCGTTACCATGAAGTCGTACAAAGTGGAAAAAATTTCGACAGGCAAATATTCAGTGTATTGGAAGCTGACGATGCGCGGGGTAAGCAAGAATATTAAGACTACCGTATTGGCTAAAAAAGCAGGAGCTGGTTATAAGCTGACTACTAGCTTTAAGATTAATAGAAACACTTGGGATCTTGGAGGCGGCGGAATTAAAACTATCGCTATGGGCGATATGGTTACCGTATCCTTAGCTACTACGTATAGCAAATAAATCAAAACTTTTTGAAAGCCCAAGACGAAAGTCTTGGGCTTTTCTTTTTACACCCAACTCTATGAGCCGAGATAATAAAGACCTAAACCAATCTAACAAAAAAAGAAAATCATTCTTGAAAAGGTTGGGTGTGCCGCACCATGAACATTGGCCTTGGTGGGTTTTAGTTGCTCCGTTCTGGCCGATTTGGATATGGTATGGTATTCGTTTGAAAAATTTTACATGGTTTACTGCGGTAAATCCTGGAATTGAGGATGGTGGTTTTATGGGTGAAAGTAAGAAAGCAATTCTCAATATTATTCCCTTAGATGTATTGCCTCGTACGTATTATATAGACGATGAAAATTCGTTTGAAGATGTAAAAGCGAAGTTAGATTTAGAATTTCCTTTGATAGCTAAGCCAGATGTGGGCGGACGAGGACGAAGGGTAGAAGTTATAAAAAATATGGAAAGTCTAGACGCCTACAATCAATCATTGAATGAGGATTTTATGTTGCAAGAAATGATTCATTTTCCACTAGAGCTAGGCGTTTTTTTTACTAAGTTACCCAATGAGGAAAAAGGGCAAGTCACCTCTATTACATCAAAAGGTTTCCTTCAGGTAGAAGGAGATGGCGACTCAACGATTGCAGAGCTAATGACTCATAATGAACGAGCTTTAAAACATAAAGAACGTATTGATACGTTTCTTGATACGAGTCGTGTACCGAACCGAGGAGAGCTAGTTATTTTAGAGCCGATTGGTAATCATGTATTAGGCACCAAATTCATTAATGAATCACATCGTATTTCTGATCAAATCCATGAGGTATTTAATAATATTGTAAGTCGCATTGATGGTTTTTATTATGGTCGTTTTGATTTGAAAGTTAGCTCATGGGAAGATCTGGAACAAGGTAAGAATATTTCTATTTTAGAATTGAATGGCTTGACCTCCGATGTAACTCATATTTTTGATTCTAATTTTCCTACTGAAGATGTTTTCAAAGTACAATATGCTCATATTAAAAAGGCTTTTAAAATTGCCAACTATAATTTGAAGGCAGGAGTAAAGACTACTCCTTTAATTGAGCTCGCTCGGAAAACATTTGGAGCAATTCGGGATATGTAAATAAGCCTTCTAATTTGATTATAAAAGAAAATCAATCGTTCATACCTTTCAATAGTCTATTGGGAAACAACTGATTACTCTAGAATAAAGGCAGTAGAAACATTGAGAAGGATTCTTTTGATACAAAGAAAAAAACGAGTGATTCTGCTCCGTTTTTTCATACCTTAGCTAGGTGAGAATTTTTATCTTTCTTTTATTGTTGCCTTTTACTTCTGAAGCACAAAACCTAGTAAAATTTGTTAACCCTTTTGTAGGTACTGGAGGCCATGGTCATACATTTCCAGGGGCAACGGCCCCCTTTGGATTTTGCCAATTAAGCCCAGATACACGCATTGATGGCAGTTGGGATGGTTGTGGTGGTTATCATTATTCAGATTCGGTAATCTATGGTTTTAGTCACACGCATTTGAGTGGAACGGGCGTAAGCGATTATGGTGACATATTATTGATGCCTGTCACTCGTAAAATGCGCTTAGATGATTATCAATACAAAAGTAATTTTCTGCATAAAAGTGAAAAAGCTGAGGCGGGTTATTACCGAGTGTTTCTAGAGCAAACAAGAGTAGGGGTAGAGCTAACTACAAGCAGACGATGCGGTTTTCATCAATACACCTTTGCACCTAAGGATGAGCAATACGTAGTATTGGATTTAGCCCATCGCGATGAGTTGCTAGAAAGCCGAATGGATATGGTGGATAGTCATACGATTCGTGGGTATCGTTTTTCAAAGGCTTGGGCTACAAACCAAAAGATTTTTTTTGAAATAAAATTTGAACAAGAGATTGAAAGAATTTTATACGAACCGACTGAGATGGGCAGTAAAACGCATGCCATTTCATTGCAAGAAAGTCCTAGAGCGTTGATCAAACTAAAAAAGAAACGAGGTGCTAATTCTGCAAAAGGCGAAAACCGAATAGTAAGAGTAAAAGTAGGTTTAAGTGGCGTGGATATTAAGGGGGCTCAGAAAAATTTAGCCGAAGAAATTCCTCATTGGAACTTTAATAAAACCAAAAAATGGGTTCAGGACGAATGGAATAGAGAGCTAAGCAAAATTGAAGTTTCGGATACGGAATCTACTTCGAAAATTGAGAAGCTTTCTTATAAAAAGTTACCGGCTTATAAAAAGACCAAGGATGATAAAAAGGTAATTTTCTATACCGCACTATACCATTGCATGATAGCCCCTAATATTTATTCAGACAATGATGGGCGATATAGAGGACGCGATGATAAAATTCATACTACCAATGGTGAGTTTGATTATTACACAGTTTTTTCATTGTGGGATACCTATCGTGCATTGCATCCTTTGCTTACAATCATAGATAAAAAGAGAACCAACGATTTTATAAAAACCTTTATTAATCAATATGAGCAGGGTGGTAGACTACCCGTTTGGGAATTGAGCGCCAATGAAACCAATTGTATGATTGGATACCATGCGGTAAGTGTGATTTGGGATGCGTACAATAAAGGTATAAGAGACTATGATGCTGACAGAGCTTTTGAAGCCATGAAAAGTATAGCCACTGAAGAAAGCGAAGCGCTAAAATCTTATATGAAGTATGGATACGTGCGCGCCGAAGACGATCACGAAAGTGTAAGTAAAACTTTAGAGTATGCTTATGATGATTGGTGTATTGCCCAAATGGCTAAAGCCTTAGGTAAAGTAGAAGATTATAAATACTTTAAAAAACGCTCGCACAATTGGATTAATGTGTATGACCCTACTACAGGTTTTATGCGTGCAAGAAAAAACTCAACTCTCGTAGAACCTTTCTCGCCTTACTTAGTAGATAACAATTATACCGAAGCCAACTCATGGCAATATAGTTTTTATGTGCCGCATGATATAAAAGACTTGATTAAAATTTCAAATGGAGTTGATTCTTTTGAAATAAAATTAGATGCCTTGTTTTCTGCTAAAATGGAAACTGAAGGAAGAACCCAAAGTGATATAACTGGTTTGATAGGTCAGTATGCTCACGGTAATGAGCCGAGTCATGATATTGCCTATCTGTATCACTTAATTGGTAAGCCGGAAAAAGGAAATAGGATTATTACTAAAATTATGGAAGAATTTTATATGAATACTCCCGAAGGTTTAATAGGTAATGAAGATTGTGGTCAGATGAGTGCTTGGTATGTTTTAAGTAGTTTGGGTATATATGCAAATTGTCCAGGGCAAGAAACAAATAATTTTAAATCATCGACCTTCAATAATGTTCAGATAAATAAAAGTCTTAAAAGGTTCGGTAAACTTGAAATAGTTAAACCACAAAAGAGTAAGTACTGGGATGGTCCGTGTGATGATGAAGTGCTATCTTATCCTATGAATCCATTTATTTATCCTTCAGAAAATAAATTTACAGATTCTTTACACATTCCTTTTTATCTAGGAGTTTCTTGGATTGAGTATAGGGTCAAGGATTCCGGTGAAGAATTTAAAACTGCAGGTCGTCCTATAATTTTAAAGGAAAACACAACAATTGAATTTAGATCATTAAATAGTTTTATTTATTGCCACAAAGAAAATCTAACGAATAAAGATATTGTGATTACTGGACCTCAAAAATCTCCAATCCAAACCGCCACCTTCACAAAACTACCAGACGACAAAGAAGTATTTCTAAAAAGTAAATACAGCAAAACCTATCACGCCGGTGGACCGATGGGATTAGTGGATGGGATACATGGCAAAAAGAATTGGCGCGCGGGCGATTGGCAAGGCTACCAAGGGCAAGATTTTGAAGCAGTTGTAAAATATACAGGGCAGAAAAATTTTGAAACGCTATCGGCCAATTTTTTACAAGATCAACGAGCTTGGATTTTTTATCCAACGGAAGTCTCTTTTTATGAAAGCACAGATTCTATCAATTGGAACTTAATTGAAACAATTTCAATTAAAGAAAAAACGAAACGTGATGAGGATAATATTACCATTCATAAAGTGTCTACTTCAAAAGGTATGAATCGGCTGGGTACATTAAGAAAGGGTACTTATAAAAAGCATTATTATAAAGTGAAGGCGAAAAACTACGGCGCCTTACCCAATTGGCACCCAGGTCGAGGAAATCCCGCCTACATTTTCATTGATGAGTTCACTTTAGGCTTAGAATAAAAGCTGTTGACTTGGACTTTTTTGATAAATACTTGCAAATTGTCATCCCATTGTCAGAAAAATGACAATTGAAAGCGTGTTTATTTGTTGCTTCTATCTATTTTTAAGCAGAAATAAACGAAAATCAGATGAAAAATAAAAATCTACTTTATCTCCTGCTTACCATTTGCTTGCCCTTATTGTACACGGCTTTAAGTTCCAACAGTAGCGGCCGTGCTGGTCAGTCAACGATTGGCTGCAATGGCGGAGGTTGTCATGCCAACAATAATGCAGCAACAGTACTGACCATTGCTGGTTTGCCATCAGGCGGGTATGTAGGTGGAACGACCTATACGTTGCAAGCCACGGTGACCAATCCGGCTTATATGCAAGCCAACGCACGCGGCGGATTTAATATTACTTGCTCGCAAGGCACATTTACCGCAACCACAGGTGTAACGCTTGTAAGCTCAACTGAAATTATGCATGGAGGTGCTAAAGCAATGAGTAGTGGAAGTGTAACGTGGTCTATCTCATGGACAGCACCTACTACTGGTACTGGAGCGTTGAACTTTAACTTTGCCGGAAATGCCTGCAATGGAGATTTTGGAACAAACGGTGATCAGCCGAATATAGCGTCCATACCTTTATCGGAAGCTAGTACGAGTACTGGCCCAACCATTGTGAGCGCAACTGCTACGAACATTACTGATGTGGCTGCAACCATTGCGGCTAGTATCAATGCGAATGGAGCTTCTTCAGGAGCAACAGTTGAATACGGTACAACTACGGCTTATGGTAGTAACGCGGTATTGAATCCAACACCTTTTTCAGGAACTACAGCTACCAATGTATCAGCAAGTCTAACAGGATTGGTGATGAACACAACTTATCATTACAGAATAGTAGCGGCTAGCCCAGCAGGAACCACCAATGGGTCGGACATGACTTTTAGAACGGGCTTCCCAAGTGCTACTGCTGATATAGAGGCAAACAATATTGAGCTTTACCCGAATCCTATCAATGATAAATTTGAAGTAAAAATGGATAAGGAAATTGTAAATGCAACACTTACTCTTTTCACCTTGACGGGCAAAAAAATTGCTCTGTCTGCAGAGAGAACAGCAAGCAACACTTTACGAGTGGATGCTTCTCAAATAGCGTCAGGCGTATATTTATTAAATATGAAATTGAATGGCACTTCCTACAATCAGAAGATTATGATTCAATAATATTATTTACTAATGAACTAAAAAAAAGAGCCTTTATGGCTCTTTTTTTTGTGTACTTACTTTTTAATTATATTTTGCTAATTCTAAGAATATACCTATTCTTGCAATAGAAAGAGCGATAGTCGATTCCTGATTATTACTCAATTTCATTCTTAAAATTTACTTTCAAAAAATTTATTGATACTTGTATCAATCCTATCAAAATATTATTTTCTAACTATGAGTTATGACATTATTCAACTGAACGAAATGATCGTTCCAGAGCTACAAGATTTAGCAGCGAAACTTGACGTAAAAGGTGTAAAAGGACAATCGAAACAAGACATTATATACAAAATTTTAGACGCTCAAGCATTGCAAAGTTCTGGTGCAGATAAGCCTGCTGAAAAAGAAAAAGAGGTGGTAGCGCCTAAGCCAGTTGCTAAAAAAGCAAAGAAGAAAGTAGTGAAAAAGGCAAAAAAATCGGACGAATCAAAATCGGAAGAGGCGAAATCAGAAGAGGCAAAGCCAGCAGCTAAGAAAAAAACAGCTAAGAAAAAAGTAGCTAAGAAAGTTGATAAAGAAAAAGATACTAGCGAGAACCAAAAGCAGGAAGCTACTTCCAAAAAGGAGGATCATAAAAAAGAAGCTCCTAAAAGCAATGATGATCGTCGTCAGAATCGACCTAAGAATGATAAAGACACTACAAAGGATCGGTTACCTTTTGACGATAATAAAAAAAATCAAAACGACAGGAGAAATCAAAATGATAAGAACGATAAAAGAAATCACAATCAGCGTAATGATAACAAACCCAATCAACAAGCTGAGAAGCCAAAGCCAAAATTTAAAATTGATTTAGATGGCATTGTAGAATCTGAGGGAGTTTTGGACATGATGAATGATGGCTATGGTTTCTTGCGCAGTAGTGACTATAACTATTTGAGTTCGCCGGATGATGTGTATGTTTCTCACCAGCAAATAAAAAAGTTTGGATTAAAAGCAGGCGATACGATTACAGGAAGTGTGCGCCCGCCCAAAGAAGGGGAGAAGTACTTCGCTATGACGCAGGTAGAATCTATTAATGGAAAAAAACCAGAAAATATTCGTGATCGAGTGCCTTTTGATTATCTGACTCCATTGTTTCCGTACGAAAAATTAAATTTATGTACCGATCCTACTAACATCAGTACGCGTATCATGGATTTGTTCTCGCCAATTGGAAAAGGACAACGTGGTCTTATTGTAGCACAACCTAAAACGGGTAAAACCATTTTACTTAAAGAAGTAGCGAATGCAATTGCAAAAAATCACCCAGAATGTTACTTGATGATCGTTTTGGTTGATGAACGTCCAGAAGAGGTTACTGATATGGAGCGCAGTGTAAATGCTGAAGTGATTTCGTCAACCTTTGATGAGCCTGCTGATAAACATGTAAAAGTTTCTACTGTGGCGCTGGAAAAAGCAAAACGTTTGGTAGAAGTTGGGCATGATGTTGTTATTCTTTTAGATAGTATTACGCGTTTGGCACGTGCTCACAACACAACTTCGCCATCGAGCGGTAAAGTGTTGAGTGGCGGTGTAGAAGCGAATGCAATGCAAAAGCCTAAACGCTTTTTCGGAGCCGCACGTAAAGTAGAACATGGTGGATCACTAACTATTTTGGCTACGGCTTTAATTGATACGGGGAGTAAAATGGATGAGGTGATTTTTGAGGAGTTTAAAGGAACGGGTAATATGGAGTTGCAGTTAGATAGAAAACTAGCGAATAAGCGAATTTATCCAGCTATTGATATTATTGCTTCTTCTACCCGTCGTGATGATTTGTTGCACGGAAAAGAGGTAATGCAGAAATTAAATATTTTGAGAACACATTTAGGCGATATGAACTCAGAAGAAGCTATGAATTTTATCCGTCAGCAAATGCGCAATACAAAGGATAATGCTGAGTTTTTGGCCACTATGAATAAGTAGTCACCTATACTATTTGAAATCCAGTTAAAAAAAATGTAAATTTGACAAAACGTCTATTATGAAACAGATTTACATTATTTTTTCCCTATTAATACTTAGTTCGGTTTGTTTAGCGCAGACTATGACTTATTCCAATCCCTCTACCATTAATATCGTTGATAATACTACGGCATCGCAATATTCTAGTGATATAGCGGTTTCGGGTTATACTGGAACGGTAAGCGATGTAGCCGTTACGATTAAAGGGTTTACGCACGGAGCTCCTTCGGATGTCGCTATCTGTTTAGAATCGCCAACGGGTCAGAAATTATTATTGCAAGAAGCTATGTGGGGCACACCGGCATCTGACATTACTTATATGATTAGTGATTTAGGGGCGAGTCAAGTAGGTGCATTTGATTTGCCGTCTAGTGGAACATTTAAACCAACGGCAAATAGTGGATTGGTAAGTTTTAATTCTCCCGGTCCTGGTTCTTCCTATAACAATCCGGGTCCTGCCAATTCTGGAAACGCTACTATGGCATCCACCTTTGCCAATGCTAGTCCAAATGGTACGTGGAGATTATGGGTAGTTGACATTAGCAGTGGAGACGCTGGTACAATAAGCAATGGCTGGGATTTGACAATAAATCCAAATTCAGTGCTACCTGTTGACTTGGCTAATTTTGCTACTTCCTGTGAATCTAATAATATTTTAAACGTGCTATGGACTACTTATAATGAGCAAAATTCTAAAGACTTTACTATTCAGGTGAGTCCTGATGGTTCAAATTTTGAAGACGTAAAAATAGTAAATGCCTCAGGAAACTCTCAAATTGAAATGACATACAAGGCCTCTTTTGAAATGCCGTATGCTAAGACCTTTGTTAGATTAAAGTTGGCTGATTTAAATAATAAGAGTATTTACAGCGAAGTGATTGAAGCAGTTTGTGGTGCTAGTCTGCCAATAGCTGTTAATCCTAACCCAGCCAATGATTTCTTTATTATTGATAACCCCAGTGCTGATTACATCCAATATGTACTTACGGATATTGAGGGTAAAATTGTTTTGGAAGGGTTTACAAAATCAGTTCATCACACG
>Ga0209187_1003887_pt1 | contig 11911 bp, 7 predicted proteins | sample BantaG_FD_187430 | JGI IMG/M metagenome (GOLD analysis project Ga0209187, IMG submission 187430) | Marine algal microbial communities from Bantry Bay, Ireland - BantryBay_4 metaG (SPAdes) (version 2) | ecosystem: Host-associated > Algae > Red algae > Unclassified | place: Bantry Bay, Ireland... | reverse complement strand
CACCGGGGGCAGCGGCGGCGGGGGCTCTCCCCATCGACTTCGATCGATCATCCCCCCGGGCAATCATGGCGTCGCGATGCGTCGCCATCAGCTCTCGAAAGCCCGCGGCATGCACCTGGATGACACCGCCCATGGCCCGCTCGATGACCTCCAGTGCAGCAGCCAGATGCACATCGCGGTCCGTGTCAGCACTCGGCCCACTGCCGCTCCCAACCTCCATGCTCGGAGGCGGCGCAGGAGGCAGTGTGCCACAAGGCAGCCCCCCACTCGCGCGTCGGACTGCCGCATCCACCTCCACTCCGGCCAAACGTAAGCGCACGCGACGCACAAGCCGTGCCATGTCCCGTCGCTCCCCAAGCGCCGCGGACGTGGCCTCCCCGTCGTCGCTACTACCCACGTCCATGGCATCTCCCGCGTCGCTGCTGCCAACGGCCATGGCATCGCCCGTGCCAACGTCACGGCTGCGCCGTGTTGTGGAGGAGTCGACGTCCGACGTGCGACCACTCCGGTTGCTGCCGCTCCCGGCCCCGGACGTGCCAGACGAAGAGCTTTCGTCGCTGCTGGTAGACGTCGTGTCACCGTCGTCGTCCGAATCGCTCCGCCAAGCGCCATGCCCGTGCTTCAGCGGCAACGGCACGGACCTCGCGAACGCGGAGAAGCCCAAGTACGCGTTGCTCAGAATGGAGGGAATGGTGGCGGCCGCCCGATTCCACTCCGGTGCGCGGTAGTCGAGCACGGATAACGTATGGCCCGCCCTCGGCAGACGGCGAGAAGAACCCGGGGCATCAGAGGGACCACGCACGCACGCCCTCGACAACAGCCGAAGCGCTGCCAAGGACGGCAAGGCAGTGCATTGCTCGAGGTGGTCCAAAAACATCCCCGCCGCCGCCCGCAGCTGCGCATCGGCGAGGTGCGAGCGCCCAACCGCCTCGCTTGGGCAGGAGCCAACAGCTCCGCCTGACGCGTCTGCTGCTCGGCTGTGGTAGAGAACCTGCTGCTGGGCGACGGGTGCGAACAGGTGCGCGTCGCCAGGACGGGCGAGAGCGACAAAGGCCGCCAACTCCGGGCTCCAAAGCAGATAGCTCGACAGCATCGCCTCAGCGTCTGCAAAGCCAATAGAGCGCGCAAGAGCGTCCCACCCGGTCACGACGTCATGCACCGCGCAACGCATTTGTGGCGCAAGAGCAGCCACCTGCGCATTCGTCAGTGACACCTCGGAAGGCTCGACACCAGTCGAGACCATGTGCGGGGCGCGCGCGCCCGTCGCAGCCGCCAGCAGCTGCCGGCGCCGGCACAATGCCAGCACGATCTCAAAAGGCGTCAGCGTTGCGACAGACACTCCGCCAGCATCCCCATGACAATCAACGAGGACGCCCAACACTTCCCCGCTTTCCCAGCTTTCCGCCATTGCGGTCTCGGCCACGTTCTTGGCAGTACGGCCCTTGCGACGCGCCTTGTGCGCGCCGTTCGTGTCGTACAACTTGGCCAGCTCGGCAGGTGCCGGCGTCAAAGGCTCCGACGAGCTCGACTCCGTCGGCATCGCATGCGTGCGGGCAGTTGCATCCAGCCGTCGCCAATCACGAGCAATCCCCATGATCAGCTGCCACACACGCACGTCCGGAGGGGACGAGGGCACCGCCAACGGAACATCCGAAAAACACCGGACGTCATCATCGACCCCAGCCGTCGAGAGATTGCTTGCACAAACATCACCAGTACACAAAGAAGAACCATCCGGCACCGGGACGTCCTGCTCAGGAAGAACACAGCCGCTTCGAAAGGACAAAAGACGACCAGGCACAGCACCACCAGCACCACCAACAAAGCGCTTCACCATCCAAACGATGTCGTACGCCATACGGGCCACAGGGTCATCAAGCCATGATGTCCGAGAACTAAAGTACACCGTCGTGCCCGTCCTGTCCACGCCCGCCTCTCTCGTACACGGTTGGCCCCGTCGAGAAACAATCGGGCGAGTGTGGTCCACGACCCACCCCTTGAACGTCTCCCACCGTCCGGACGGAAGCAGAACCGTGGTCTGCTGCGACGGATCGACGGCAAAGACGATCGACTGGATGAACAGGTCGCGGAGGTCGGCAACACATCCGAGCACGCCCGGCAATGCCGTCAAAGAGCGCTCGTCAGTAGCACGAAACACGGCGACACGAGCGGCTGCTTCGTGAGCGAGAGACGTCACGGCTTCGACGGCGACAGACATGATAAAGGGCAGGACGAACAGGGCTCCCAGCGCGCCCAGGGAAGACACACGATGACGAGCACACCACCTACGACGTTGCAACGCTGAGAGAATGACAAAGCGTTCCAACACAACCGCCAGACGACGGCCAAAGCCGGGACACACAGATGAGAATAACAATTGGCGAAATTTGAACAGAGACAGCCTGGCAAACTCAATTGGACTTGATCAATCCCATGTACTTGAGATTCCGACATTTGAGTAAGTTCTGACTTCCAGAAAAGTCCGTGGTCTAAAGCCCTTTAGACCTCTCCGATTGACCGAGTGGTCTAAAGCCCTTTAGACCTCCCCGCTGGAACGGCTGGTCGAAAGCCCTTTAGACACCTCGTCAAACGGGTGGTCTAAAGCCCTTTCGGCTTCCCTACATCGACGGGTGGTCTAAAGCCCTTTAGACCTCCCCACTTCAACGGGTGGTCTAAAGCCCTTTAGACCTCTCCACTTCAACGGGTGGTCTCAAGCCCTTTGGACCTCCCCACTTCAACGGGTGGTCTAAAGCCCTTTAGACCTCCCCACTTCAACGGGTGGTCTACAGCCCTTTAGACCTCCCCACTTCAACGGGTGGTCTAAAGCCCTTTAGACCTCCCCAAGTCAACGGATGGTGAAAGCCCTTTGGACCTCCCCAAGTCAACGGATGGTGTAAAGCCCTTTAGACCTGTCTATTTAACGGGTGGTCAAAAGCCCTCTAGACCTGTCTATCGAACGGGTGGTCTAAAGCCCTTCAGACCGGTCTATTGACTGGGTGGTCTAAAGCCCTTTAGACTTGTCTATTCAACGGGTGGTCTAAAGCCCTTTAGACCTGTCTACTTCAACGAGTGGTCTAAAGCCCTTTCGACCTCCCCACTTCGACGGGTGGTCTAAAGCCCTTTAGACCTCCCCACTTCAACGGGTGGTCCAAAGCCCTTGCGACCTCCCCACTTCGACGGGTGGTCTAAAGCCCTTTAGACCTGTCTATTCAACGGGTGGTCTAAAGCCCTTCAGACCTCCCCACTTCGAGGTCCAAAGCCCTTTCGACCTCCCCACTTCAACGGGTGGTCCAAAGCCCTTTAGACCATCCGTTTGAGTGTGTGTGGAGGTCTGAAGCCCTGTAAACCACCCGTTCAAGTAAGGAGGTCTGAAGTGCTTTAGACCCCTCGGCACGGAAGGGTGGTCTAAAGCCCTGGAGCCTACTTTTGTATCTGCGAGGTCTGAGCCTCCCACTCCCTTTGACGCTTTTTCGGAACCCGCTCTTGCTGTAGGGCTCTTGCATTCCCAACGCCGGGAACGTTTGCACATTGTCAGCTTGAAACACAAGAGGAATCCGTAAAGCCAGACGTACATCTTCTTCCTACAACATGAAACAAACACGAAAAGCAATGAATGCCCAGGACTATGCAAGGTGCCAACAAAATGGCACTGGCACTCACACTTGAGGCCTACAGCTTACGACGCTTGGACTGAGGCTCGCTTTCCTCAGCGTCATCCTCTTCACCGTCATAGTTCTCGTCGACGTCATGAACAGCGTCGTCTGCCGCATCGACCTGCATCTTGTCCGGGGATGCCTCGCGGCTAGGCTCACGTCGAGGACCATCGGCATCGACGTCTTGCGCGTCAGGGACGGGAGCGCCGCGCCGCGACGAGAAGACCTGCTCCGACACGAGGAAAATCGCGTCCGTCAAGGGATGGTGGCGCGGATGTTGCAGGTAGAGGTGATGTCGAATCGAATGGGAGTAGCTCAGTTCCGCCAGCGCCTTGCCGTACCGTCGCGAGTCATCCTCCGCCGCTGCACCGGCATGGACCAAGTCCGAGCGCACTAGCACGATGCTGTTGGGCGGCACAAACATGATCTCCGGGACAAGACGAGTGCCGACAGTCTTGAGGATGTCCCCGGAGTTGAGGCCGCGAGCAATAGCCTTGGCACTTGCACGGGAAACACGTGAGATGACACCGCAGCTGCCCGGCCAGTGCACGAGAGCAAAGCCGTCCTTGCCAGACGCCATCGCAAAGTAGCTCCAGGCGGTAGGATGGTCGTACTCGTCAAGCTCGGAGTCGGCGGCCGTGTCGTCGTCGTCATCGGCATCATCGGCTGCCAAGGAAGCTCCGGTGCGTTGCCCATTTGTGGGGGTCACGTCGGCATCGACGTGAGCAGACTGACGCAGCGCGCTTGAGGTCGTCAGTAGAATGCGCGCGCCAGTCTTGGGCGTGCGCACTTCCGGCGCCCCCGACTTGTCCTTGCGCGTCCACGGGCCGAGAAGCACTTCGTACGCGACGGCGGCCATCAGCAAGTCGGTACGAAGCTTGTCGAGGAAGGCGTTGTGCTCTATGCGCGTCTTGCTGCTCTTGAGAGCGTCGGAGAAGACGCTCAGCCGACCTTGTCCCTTCGTCGTCAAAGCCGTGTGGTCAACAGGACCGTTGTCTTGGTTGTGGATGCCCCCCCAGAGGGCGTCAATAGCCCCCACCGTCTCGGCGTCGGTGGCTGTCGCCGCGGCCACCTTCTCGCGCGCAAGAACTCCGACCTTTTCGTCGCCAGGAAAGTTGTCCAGGGCGTACTTGAGGACGTTGTGCGGCGCGTCGCACACGCCATGCAGCCCATCGCGGTCTACTCCCGTCGGGAAGGAGAGCACCGTCCAGCCGCGCTCGTGCAGCTGCGTCGCTGCCACATAGCGGCCGAGAAGCGCCAGAGTCGACGAGCTCAGCGCCGCTGAAGCAGCCTGGGTAGCCGTCCCGTCGGGCGCCGAGGAGTGAGCCTGCCCGCCAGGCGCAGAGGAGGTCGTCCCACCAGCGCCGCTGCGGGAACTGGCCTTGTTCGGGCTCTCTGCGGGCTCATCAGCCTCCCCTGCGCCGGTGCAAGCACTTGCCGCCGAGCGCCCAAACGCAGCAAGCGCGCGCGCTGCCGCCGAGGATGCGTCCTCAAAATCGTGGAAGCGCAGGAAGTCGCGGCTTTGGTGTTCGACCGGCAGTAGGGTCGCAAAAGCGGGCATCTTGTTGCGCTTGGCGCCTAGCATCGAAGAGCTGAGGCCGCTGCGGTTGGTCTTGGCTTGCTGCTCCAGGCCAATGGCAATAGGCGGCGGGTTGTCCACATACGGCCGAGTCGCAGGCACCGGCTGCGCGGGCTTGGCCGCACTCTGCGTCACTGTCAGAAGACGCTTCTTGCCACGTGCCGCTCCACCAGCTCGGCCGTCAAAGGCACCAACGGGCTTCAGATTCAGCCGTCGCTGGGCCAGAGGCCGACCTCGCGCCGCCCGAGGCCCCTTGGCACCCGTAGGACGGCGCGCCACACCGCTCGACTTGGTGGCTATAGACGCGGCGGCAACCGGATCTGCGGGAGCCGCCTTCCCCGCCGATGTGGTCGCGCCGGCCATTGCCGCTGGCTCCTGCGGAGCCGCAGTCGCAACAGCGTCCTCATTCATTGAATGGGTGGGCCGCGCGCCTCGAGACGAACGCCCAGCAGCAGGCACCGTCGCGGCGCCACCGTCCCCGCCCTGGTCCCCCGTCCCAGACGCAGGCGCACCAGCACCGCCCTTGTCGACCTCACCGTCACCTGCCGCCGCCGCAGATGACGGCGCGCCGGTCGGCGCAGCTGGCGGCGGCGTGGCCGGCGCCGGCGGCGCGGGCAGAGGCGGAGGAGAAGGATCCACAAAGTCCCGAACCAACCGACGCCAAGTAGGACGATGCTCGATACAGAACGGGTCGTCAACGCCAAAGGGCTTGGCCTGCCCGCGGATCGCCTTGCCCTGACTGGTCATAGGAACCGCGTACGTCATGAACAAGTCGCGGAGCTGCTCGACGAGCGTCATGGTCGCCCGCGGCGGCGTCTCGTCCAGAACGGCAAAGGGAGACGCCTCCAAGTCTGTGACGCAGGACGGAGGCAGCGGCGCCGCGCGCTCGCCATCGCCAGCAGCCTCTCCACCGACCGACAGCTTCTGCCGCTTTTTCTCCACCTCGTCCATGACGTCCGTCAGGAAGACGAGCAGAGCGCTGAAGAACGAGAAGTCCGTGCCGCCCCCCAGACGACGGTAGGCACCGCGTTCATCGAGCATCCCCGTGTACTCCCATCCGATCTGGAGCATGGCGAGCTGGGCCGCCTCCCACATGACGACGGGAATGGTGCCCGGCTTGAGAAGCGACCCCGTCGACACGCTTTCGAGCGAAAAGGAAGGCCTGCCGACCTTGCCAGAGCGCTTCTTGCCGCCCCGACCCTTGCGATTCGCCCGACCACTCGCCTTGGCCGCCGACTCGTTCGCCACAGCCTCCTCAGACACGCACAGGCACTCCTTGATGAAGTCGACGGCCTTGGGGGAGTTCACAGATAAAAGGCCAAGCTTGAGGATGCGCGTCATCGTCACAGTCGATGCGCCGCCTTGACCAAAGGAAGGAAAGACGCCGCGCTCCAGCAGCGACTTCTGCAGCGCTCCGACCTGCACGTACGTCCCGTCCAGAAACGGATACATGACGTCAAACGTCTCTTCGTCCACCGCCCGGCCGCCGGCACGCGCCTCTTCACGATACTTGACGCCGGCTGCATGCACCTCCTCATTCTCTGCGCGCACAAACTTAACCGCCCAGAACACATAGTCCGACGGCTTCATCTCGATACTCTTCGCCGTGTCCTTGTTGGCCGAAAGCCCAAGCGCGAGCGTGTCGGAACTCGTCAGCAGCTTGCCATCCCGACGTGTGACGCGACACACATAAACCTCATTAGGCGCGTTCGGGTGTTCCTCCTCCACAAGTAGACGAAGCGCCCCAAGGCGATGGAAGCCATCGACAATCTGCAAAGCTGCATCCACCGTCATGAGGCCGCGCGACCAGTCGTAGCCAGTAGCACGAAACGTCGCCGCAAACTCCTCGACGTCCGAGTCCCGGCGAATCCGCGTCAGCGCCATGGGCACCCTGATGTCCTTCAAAGGAATCGAAATAAACTCCTTCGTGTACGACGACTGCGGCCCGTGAAGGCGGCGGCCGTGGAAGAGCGCCACCGGTTCCGCCGCAGCGGCCGACCCGCCCCCACCGCCAGACACACCCACAGACGGCGCGGCAGAAGACGCCGAACCGGGCGTTGCACGCGCCAACACCGGCGCCACCGCGGCCCGGGAACCACGCGCAGCCGGAACAGGGTGCAACGGCGCCACAGGCGAAGCCAGCGTGCTCGGCGCGCACCCGGCCACGGCAATACCAGCACCACCACTGTCCTCCTCACCCCCGCCCTCGGCGTCATCGACTTGATCCGCCTCGTCCGTCCCACCACCATCGCCGTCGCCATCGTCGCCGACGCGCTCGCCCTTGTCCGATGCGAGACGCGGAGGCACGAGAGGAGACCCGTCCTTGTCCGTCGCCGACGCGACGGCGCCACCAGCACTGCTCCCACCGCCGTCACCATCAACGCCGTTGTCGGCCGTGCCACCACCGCCGGAGACACGAACACGGCCGCCACGCCCGTGGCCACCAGCTGCAGACTGGCCACGAGCACCACCACGGCGCGCCCCCGCGGCAGAGGCGCCGCCCTCTACAACATCGGCATTGGCGCCTTGGCGCCGCGGAACCGTCCCACCCGTCATACTCAACCAAAATCACACACGGCCAACGGAAGGGGGGCGAGGACGGAAAGGGCGAACAAAGAATGAGCACAGGAAAAGAGGAGAAAATGGGAGGGTGAAGGTGCGTGCGAGGCCCCACGAGGGACTAGGCGGCGAGGGAGTGCGCCCGAGCGCAAAAGGGGGAAGGGGGAACAGGGTACCCGATGGCGGCGCGCGATGGACGCCAGAACGACGGCCGCAACAACGCTGCCCACGACCCGCCCACTCTTAAATGCGAGAGGCGCCACGCCACGAGTGCCACTCCCACAGGTTGGCGTGTGCAGGGCCCACCAAAGGCGCAGGCCACGTCGATTGGGGAGGCGCAGACCACACCCGACGACCATACAAAATCCGTCAACGGCGAAGGGCCAATGAATCACGACGTGAGACGGCGACGGCTGAAAAAAGAAACTGGGTCACCAAATGAGTAACATTTATGTATTGGCAGCAACACCTGTCCATAAAACAACCATTTGTTACGACTCAATTGAGAAATCGGAATCTTACGGACATCGTTCTACGCGATGTCACAAGCCCTGAAGCCCCGACATCAGACGGACCTCATTCCTGCGGATCTCAAACACCTACTTCATGAGGGGTCTGAAGCCCTTTGGCCCGGGGATCTCAGAGACCCATTTCAGAGAAGTCTGAAGCCCTTTAGCCCCACAATCTCGAAGACACATTGCATCGGGGGTCTGAAGCCCTTTGCCCGCGCCAACAGCCAGACCAAATTCAAGGGGGGGTCTAAAGCCCTTTAGCCCCGCCATCAGCCAGACAAAATTCAAGGGGGGGTCTAAAGCCCTGGAGCCCCGCCATCAGACAGACCAAAATCAAGGGGGGGTCTAAAGCCCTTCAGCCCCTCCATGAGACAGATCAAATTCAAGGGGGGGTCTAAAGCCCTTTGGCCCCGCCATCAGCCAGACAAATTTCAAGGGGGGGTCTAAAGCCCTTTAGCACCGCCAGCAGACAAACCAAAATCAAGGGGGGGTGTAAAGCCCTTTAGCCCCTCCATGAGACAGACCAAATTCTGGAGGGTGTCAAAAGCCCTTTAGCCCCGCTATCAGACAGACCGAATTCAACGGAGGGTCTAAAGCCCTTTAGCCCCTCCATGAGACAGACCAAATTCCGGAGGGGGTCTAAAGCCCTTTAGCCCCGCCATCAGACAGACGAAATTCATAGGGGGGTCTAAATCCCTTTCGCCCGCCATGAGACAGACCAAATTCCAAAGGGGGTCTAAAGCCCTTTAGCCCTGACATCGGAGAGACCCATTTCACGGGGGGTGTAAAGCCCTTCAGCCCGGATATCGGAGAAATCCTTGTCATGGCGGGTCCAAAGCCCTTTAGCCCGGATATCTGACAGCACGAATTCCAGGTGGGGTCGAAAGCCCTTTTGCCCTCACATCGGAGAGACCACTATCGTGCGATGGTCGAAAGCCCTTCAGCTCCAAGATCTGACAGACCAAATTCTCGGGGGGCTGTGAAGCCCTTTGGCCGCGAAATCTTACAGACTAAATTCCGACGGTTCTGAGGCCTTGTAGTCTCGGCATCGGAGAGACCAAGTTCCAGTGGGGGTCTCAAGCCCTTTATCCACGACTTCTCAAACATCAAATTCGAGAGGCGGTCGCAAGCCCATGTGCCCCGACATCTGACAGACTTACTCTGACTACAATATCAACTGTAATTGTCACAACTTCTTGTTTCGCGTCCCACTTTCAACACGTCGACTCATGGTGTTAGACAGTGTTTCCTGGTCCGCGAAGCCAATGTCGGTAGCAGCGTCGGCCTCCCTGACTGTGGTTGTCGTTGCAGTTCTTGATGTCACGGAAGTCACACGGTATGGCGCGTCCCAGGGTAATGGTGGGATCCGAGCAAGTTGCACAGCACGCTGGAGCATGCTGTGATCGCACTGTGCCTGTGCTGGAACTTAATATTGCATGCTAAGGGCTCCCGGATGGCTCTGTAGGAGCCAAGGGCGATCACATCAATTTCATATTCGGTGCTGTGAGCTGCTCGCAGCTGCTGTGAACTGCTGTGACTTGCTGTGAGCAAGCATTCCTCAGATCCGACCATTCTTTGGCCACGCGCCATATGTTCGCCCCAGTGATGCTCATATGAAACAGCTGGGAGACCGTGGCTGCCAGATTCCAAGTGTAGCCTTCTGCCAATGTGACAAGGACCGGGTCTAAATCCGTGGTGCGGGACACGTCAAGGAACAGCGCATGAAGCTGGAAAAACTACGCACGCACGTGTTCTATGGAGAAAAAGACACTCTCAAAAGACCCCGGTTCCAAGCATTCTATCCCCGCGCACTCGCTCGGACATCAGCACTTGGGCCGTTCATACCCTGCAGCCCTGGCATGTCAAAAAGACCCGGACTGGATAACCGTCGCGTCAACAAGTGTCAGCGGCTGGCCGTCGCGACGAGTGACGCGACGCACGGGCAAGCGATCAACGGCGTTGACGTGTCCCTCTGACTGCAGCAGCAGCAGCGCCGCAAGACGAGGAGCGCCGTCGACCACCTGCATGTGAGCATCCACAGTCACGACGTTGCGCGTCCAGTCGACACCCATCGCCCGAAACTGGGCGAGAAACATCTGCGCGCCTGCGTCGCCGCGCGGCCATGTCTTCTTCGCCATCGCCTCCTTGAACACCGCCAACCGCACCTCCACATACTGGAAGACGTACGCGGACGGCTGCCCGTGAAGGGTGATGTTGTCAAAGGCCTCCGCGGGCACCGACGCACCCGCTCCGCCAGACACGACCACCGGCGCCGCCACAGCGGCCGCGGCACCCCCAACAGCAGACCCGGCAACCGGTGGCCCCATCTCCACACCATGTGCGGCCGCCACAACGGGCGCAGAAGCCGCCGGCGCGACCAGCCCAGGCACCGGCGGGGGGACGGGAGCATCCCCGGCCGGCCCGACCGGCGAAGGTGCCGCCGCCAAAAGGACGACGGGAACACTACCACCGTCGACACCGTCGTCGAGCACGGCACCATCACCGGCGCCGCCAACACGACCACCATGCCCGCCGCCACCATCGCCGGAATGGCCACGAGCGCCACCGCGCCGCGTTACCGACGCACCTGCGCCGCCGTCAGCTTCACCCGCAACGGCACCGTCAAGCCGCGCAGCCATCCCACCCGTCATACTCAACCGTCGGTACGTCACCCGCACGGGCTCCGCAATGCGGCTGCACGACAGAGGCGCCCACGGACAAACAGCACAGGGAAGAGGGGATAATTGGAGGGTAGGGGTCCCCGAGAGACTCCGCGTCGTACAAGGCCGGGAAGAAGAAGTGCGCAGCAGGGTGGGAGGGGGGGGGGGACGGGGAAGGCGACGGTGGCGCGCGATGGATGCCAGAACGAGAAGCAAACACACGATGCGCACAAACCACTCGTTCTTATGTGCGAGGTACCCTCGCAGGCAGCACGCCGGGAGCGCACGCAGGCGAACGGCTCGCCCAGGCCGCGCGCAGGCCACGCCGGGCACCTGCCTGCGATCCCAGCGCGCGGGGCACTGGCGACACACACAACGCCTGCAGACCACACCCGCAACGTTGCGGGCGCACAACACCCCCAACGTCGTGGGCGCAGGCGCCACCCTGCGACCTGCAGGGACGGCCCTGACACTACGTCTCGACGGGGCACCGACAATGACCTGTTACGACAAACGGCGACGGCTGAACAATTAAGTCAATGCTCAAATGAGTAACATTTCAATAGTTTCAACACCTGTCCAGAAAGCAGCCATTCGATCCTTTTCATTTCAGCCCCGCATGCTGATAGATGTCACCTTGAGAGGGGTCTGAAGCCCTTTGGCCCCGAGACATGCGTGACTTGATTTGTCGGCGGGGGCCTGCAGCCCTTCACCCCCGCACACGTGCAGACCCGATTATTCTGTGGTTCCACGAACCCTAAGCACACAACGACAAGGCTCAACAGCACCAACGTGACAGCATGCGGGACGGTACAACAGGCAGATGTCTCCCTCACACCGCGCGCGCACCTCCATCCCTCCACTCCAGGCCTCCCATCAGTCTCGCATCGCATCGCCTTCACAAACGCGCCCCCCCCCCCCCCCCCCCCCCCCCCCCCCCCCCCCCCC
>Ga0209187_1003886_pt1 | contig 11912 bp, 5 predicted proteins | sample BantaG_FD_187430 | JGI IMG/M metagenome (GOLD analysis project Ga0209187, IMG submission 187430) | Marine algal microbial communities from Bantry Bay, Ireland - BantryBay_4 metaG (SPAdes) (version 2) | ecosystem: Host-associated > Algae > Red algae > Unclassified | place: Bantry Bay, Ireland... | reverse complement strand
CATCACACCAGTATCATCTGCGCCCTAGAAAGAAAGCTTGTGCATGTAGTCTATGCTGTGTGGAGTAGACAGACTCCGTTTAAGAAATGAAAAAAAGCCCCAGTTGGGGCTTTTTCTCTTGACGTACATACCTAGTTTTTTGAGTACTATAAAACCCGTCGCCTTTGGGCAACGGGTCAAAGAAAATACTCACAAAATCTTGGCGGCGACCTACTTTCACCCAGGGGGCTATCATCGGCGCTAAATGGCTTAACTGCTGAGTTCGAGATGGGATCAGGTGTACCCCATTTGCAAAGACCACCAAGATTTTATGAGCATTTTCAAATGCGATCATAGAATCTACAAATTGTAAATTGTCAGATGTGACATGTTACTCACTGCTATAGGACTTTCGTACTTTAGTGCAATTCAAGGAACAAGTTAGAATTTTTCATAAGCCATATACTCATATGGTGTTGGAAAATTGTGGCTTGTAACGTCGAAGTGTACAAAGTACGGAAGTGCTATAGTGAGTGAGAGCTCAACCGCACACTATTCCAAGAGAAAACGTTTTGTCAATTTGGTAGCAATGATTATGAAATCATATACAAAGATGTTTGTAGAATTTGGTACTTTGCGCCTTGTTATGCACTAAAGTTCGCTAATTCTACTTGCTTCGTTTTTCTAAATTGCCAATTGCATTTACGCAATTCGAACATAGAAAAAAGTTATAGATGTAATTAGTACTCCTCGGCTCAACCCCTCACAGGGCTTATACCTAGAGCCTATCAACCTAGTCATCTTCTAGGACATCAGTGCCTCATCTTGAGCACGGCTTCCCGCTTATATGCTTTCAGCGGTTATCACGTCTAAACATAGCTACTCGACAGTGCCCTTGGCAGGACAGCCGATACACCAGAGGTTTATTCTTTCCGGTCCTCTCGTACTAGGAAAGACATCTCTCAAGCACTCACGCCTACAGCAGATAGAGACCAACCTGTCTCACGACGGTTTGAACCCAGCTCGCGTACCGCTTTAATTGGCGAACAGCCAAACCCTTGGGACCTGCTTCAGCCCCAGGATGCGATGAGCCGACATCGAGGTGCCAAACTCTTCCGTCGATATGGACTCTTGGGAAGAATTAGCCTGTTATCCCCGGGGTAACTTTTATCCGATGATCTTCCGCGCTTCTATAAGCCACGGTCGGTTCACTAACTTCTACTTTCGTAACTGTTCGACGTGTATGTCTCTCAGTAAAGCTGGCTTGTGCGTTTGTACTATCAACCCGATGTCCATCCGGATCTAGCCAACCTTTATAAGCGCCTCCGTTACATTTTAGGAGGCGACCGCCCCAGTCAAACTACCCACCAGGCACTGTTCCTGCACCGGTAGCTATATTCAAAAGCGATTTTTGTAGTGAACAACATTGTATCATCAGACGAGTTGTATCATATTCACGGCAAAGTGATTATGATTCCGTTGTTATATCTCTATAACGGTGGTTTTACTTTTAGCTTGTGTGTCACTTATCGTGACACGATTCTAATGTACTCGTCTGATGTACTTTGGCACGTCACTCAAGAGTGACTGTGCGTTGTCCACGATAAAATCGTTTTAAATACATCTAACGGTGCAAGGTTAGAATCAAATTCGTAACAGGGTGGTATTCCACTGATGACTCCACATTTCCCGGAAGAAATGCTTCAAAGTCTCCCACCTATACTCGGCAGTTAAAAATCTAATTCAATGCCAAGCTGTAGTAAAGCTCCACGGGGTCTTTTCGTCTAGCTGTAGGTAGGGGGCATCTTTACCCCCACTGCAATTTCACCGAGCACCTGGTTGAGACAGTTCCCATCTCATTACACCTTTCATGCAGGTCAGTATTTAGCCGACAAGGAATTTCGCTACCTTAGGACGATTATAGTTATCGCCGACGTTCACCGGCGCTTCGGAGATTGGCGTGAACCGCTCTCGTTAACGTTCCGGCACTGGTCAGGTGTCACCCCCTATACATCCCCTTACGGGTTAGCAGAGAGTTGTGTTTTTGGTAAACAGTTGGACGGGCACTTTAGCTGCGCCCTGAGTCTTGCGACACAGGGAAGACATTTCCCGAAGTTACGTCTAGCTTTTTTGCCGAGTTCCTTAACCAGGTCTCACTCGTTCACCTTGGGCTACTCGCCCTACCCACCTGTGTTGGTTTGCGGTACGGTCAATTATATACTACGTTTAGAAGCTTTTCTCGGCACTCTGCTCTCCCACATTCACTTCCCCGAAGGGTTGTTTCTGGCCGACTCTCGGACTATGTGCGCTGCGGATTTTCCTACAGCACGTCCTCAGGTCGTCCACGCGAATCCAATAACGCGCGTGGGGTACAAGAATGCGTCACTCCATCACATATATAATCGGTACAGGAATATTAACCTGTTGTCCATCGACTACGCCTTTCGGCCTCGCCTTAGGCCCGACTAACCCTGGGTTGATTGTCATTGCCCAGGAAACCTTGGGTTTTCGGTGTGCGTGGATCTCACACGCATTGCGGTTACTCATTCCAACATTCTCACTTCCCAGCGCTCCACCGGCGGTCGCCCGTCCGGCTTCGGTGCACTAGGAACGCTCTCCTACCACTTCGTACCTCACTATCACTCGGTACGACGCTGACTATCGCTGACAGAGGCGGAAGGTCGCGGAAAAATTCTGCGCCTTCAGCGTTTGTTCTGCGTAGCTTGGCGTTCGTATCGAACGGTAGAGAGGTACGAAATTCGCGTCTTCGGTACTATACTTGAGCCCCGTTACATTTTCGGCGCAAAGTCTCTAGGCTAGTGAGCTATTACGCTTTCTTTAAAGGATGGCTGCTTCTAAGCCAACCTCCTAGATGTCTGAGAAACTTCACTTCCTTTCCCACTGAGTATAGATTTTGGGACCTTAGACTGCGATCTGGGCTTTTTCCCTTTTGTACCACGAGCTTAGCCCCGCGGTACTGACTGCTATGATACGGTTACAGGAATTCGGAGTTTGGTTGAGTGGCATACCTTGCGGCTGACACCCATTCAGTAGCTCTACCTCCCATAACTATTACATAACGCTATCCCTAAAGATATTTCGGAGAGAACCAGCTATAGCCGAGCTCGATTGGAATTTCTCCTCTACGCACAAGTCATCCCCTCGTGTTGCACAGCGAGTGGGTTCGGGCCTCCCATAATTGTTACATCATGTTCACCCTGCTCATGCGTAGCTCGCTCGGTTTCGGGTCTAATCCCTGCGACATTTGTTCGCCCGTTAAGGCTTGCTTTCACTATGCATCCGGTACAGAGTACCTTATGCTGCCACAGAAAATTAAGTCGTTGGATCGTTCTGCAAAAAGCACGCTGTCACCCAGTAACTAAATACTTGGGCTCCAACTCTTTGTTAGTATATGGTTTCAGTTCTATTTCACCTCCCTCTACGGGATTCTTTTCACCTTTCCCTCACGGTACTAGTACGCTATCGGTCTGTAATGATATTTAGACTTGGAAGATAGTGCTCCCAGATTCAGACAGGGTTTCACCGGCCCCGCCCTACTTGAGGATAAACTCACCTTTAGATCTTTCTTTTCGCGTACGGGATTATAACCCTCTATGATGACACTTTCCAGAGTCTTCTGCTAAGAAAAATACTACCGGCCCAGATCGAATCTAGTCCGTTTACCTCGCAACCCCAAATTGCAAGCAACTTGGTTTAGTCTTTTCCGATTTCGCTCGCCACTACTGACGGAATCTCAATTGATTTCTATTCCTCCTGGTACTAAGATGTTTCAGTTCCCAGGGTTTGCTCATATAACCTATGAATTCAGTTATACGTTACCACCGAAGTGGTAGGGTTGCCCCATTCGGAAATCTCCGGATCAAAGCTTATTTGGTAGCTCCCCGAAGCTTATCGCACCCAACTACGTCCTTCATCGCTCATTACAGCCAAGGCATCCACCATATACTCTATCGTAACTTTTTTCCTCTTTCGAGTTTGCATAAAGAAATTGGCAATTAACAAAAACGAAACGTCACTTGATCGCTGTCGCGATAAAGCTCTGAAACACTTGCTAATCATCATTTCTTTCACCTTTGTTGTTCTTAGTGTGTCTCAACATAAACTGTTTACGGTTCCATGTATCACACACTGTGAACGAATGATTTCATTTTTTTGCACTTGTCGCCCCTCGTAGAGCGACTCTAGAATTTAATCTAGGACAAAATTGCATTACCTATTGTTGTTTTCTCTTGGAATAATATGCGTTTTCCGCTGCCGCCACATACATTCTCTCATTGTATTCAGTTTTTAAGTGGCAATTTCTGCGGAAAAGCGCGCTGTCGCGCAGTAACTAGCAACTAAGGACTAGTAACTAGAACGGTGACAAGGCAATTTCAGCACAAATAAAGAAGACAAACCACATCCCTAAAGGGATGTGGTGCAAATATATCAAGCAACAGATTATCACAATCTTTTGCGGTTAGTCCTATAAAGTTTCAACAAAGTACAAATACTTTTGAGCACTTTTCACACAGCTTTGCTTTCTACAGCAGAACTTTTTTGCGTATGATCGACCACGCCTTACAGCAGTATGATAAATCGATACTGGTGTAGACATGGGTTGAGAACTTGAATCTGAATACTACCTATAAATAGATAGTAACGGATAACAAGACTCACACCTTTACTCCCTAGAAAGGAGGTGATCCATCCACAGCTTCCGCTACGGATGCCTTGTTACGACTTCGTCCCTATCACCAATCCCACCGTTGTTCCCGGTTTAAAACAGGACCTTCGGGTGTTATCAGCTCTCTTGACGTGACGGGCGGTGAGTACAAGATCCGAGAACGTATTCACCGCGACATTTTGATTCGCGATTACTAGTGATTCCGACTTCATGGAGTCGAGTTGCAGACTCCAATCCGAACTGAGACTAGGTTTTTGGGATTAGCTCCACCTCGCGGTTTGGCAACCCTTTATCCTAGCCATTGTAGCACGTGTGTCGCCCAGGGCGTCAAGGGCCATGCTGATTTGACGTCATCCTCGCCTTCCTCCCAGCCTTCTGCCAACGAAACAGTAGTTTGTAGTTATGAGTTAGTAGTTAGTGAGTCAAATATTTTATCAATACTAACTTTTAACTACTATCTTCTACATACTACTCGCTTCGCGAGTAAAAGGCTGGGCAGTCTCGTGTGACATATCTAACACACGACAAGGGTTGCGCTCGTTTCCCCACTTAAGGGAACACCTTACGGCACGAGCTGACGACAACCATGCAGCACCTGCTTGGCACCTTCGAAAGCGGCTCTATCTCTAGAGCTTGCAGCCAAGTTTCTAGCCCTGGTGAGGTTTCTCGCTTAGTGTCGAATTAAACCACATGCTCCACCACTTGTGCGGATCCCCGTCTATTCCTTTGAGTTTTAAGCTTGCGCTCGTACTTCCCAGGCGGCATACTTAACGCGTTAGCTTGGACACACAGAGGGTCGATACTCCATATGCCGAGTATGCATCGTTTACGGCGTGGACTACTGGGGTATCTAATCCCATTCGCTACCCACGCTTTCGTGTCTCAGTGTCAAGAATGTGCCAATGACCTGCCTTCGCCTTTGGTGTTCCCCATGATATCAACGCATTTCACTACTACACCATGAGTTCCAGTCATCTCTCACATCTTCTAGGTATGCCGTTTCGTGAGCAGTTTCCGAGTTGAGCTCGGAGATTTGACCCACGACTAACACACCCACCTACACACGCTTTACGCCCAATAAATCCGGATAACGCTTGAGGTCTCTGTATTACCGCTACTGCTGGCACAGAGTTAGTAACCTCTTTTCAACTGGTACGCTCAGTACATTGATCCCAGTTTTAGCACTTTACAACCCTAGGGCCGTCATCATGCACGCGGTGTCGCTCCATCAGGCTTTCGCCCATTGTGGAATATTCTCGACTGCAGCCTCCCGTAGGAGTTTGGACAGTGTCTCAGTTCCAATGCTGGGGGCCATGCTCTCACACCCCCTACCCGTCATAGCCTTGGTGAGCTATTACCTCACCAACAAGCTGATAGGACGCAGGCTCCTCAGGAAGCGATAAATCTTTACTCCTAAGAGCACATCATGTATTGTACTGGATTTCTCCAGCGTATCCATGACTTCCCGGTAGATTCCTACGTGTTACTAGCCCGTTTGCCACGGGTCTAAACCCGTTCGACTTGCATGCCTTATCCACACCGCCAGCGTTCATCCTGAGCCAGGATCAAACTCTCAATAAAAACATGTTTCAACTTAGATATAGGTGTATGAATCACCACACTATATAACACCGAAGTGTTTTGAAGAAGATAGACTAGGTAATTAGATTTTTGGCGCCAATGAACAATTTCATTGGCTTGTGTAATGATGACTTCTCAATAATGATTCATTTTTTTGTAAACTTTCAGACCTGCCCATACAATCGCTATCATTATTATACTGCATAGCACTTTTACAAAAAAGATATTGTGAGATTGGTGTATCACATTTGTCAAACTTTCAGACTTCCAAATGTAGCTTAGACCAAGCGCATATGGGGCGATTTGGATGATTTGTGAAACTCTCATATTGATGTTGTTCTCCGCTTTAGATTGACCAAAAATCTAATTACCTAGCACTACCCTTTGCCCTGTACCTCAGGTACAGGGAGATTATCGTGAGATAACCCAAGCTCAAAAGATATTATTGTTTGTTGTACTTATCGTCAGCGAACTGACGTAAGCTATAAAACTTTAAGGACTAACCACAACAGACAATGACTTGTCACGTCGCTCAACAGCGAGCGTGATTTTTATCTCTATTGCGGCTAATAAATTTGCTAGTTGTCATATACCATAACGGTATACGACTAGTTGTCTTCTTTTTTTAATTTGCGTTTCTACTTGTTCATCTTTTGGACGAGGTAGACTTTGCAGTGTTTTTTATACCTCTAAACTCGAAAGTTTAGCGGACAAAGAAAAACACATCTTTGCGTATTTTTATCGACGAGCGATAAACTATACAAAAAGATGTATCTTACTTCCCCATATGTAGGACGTATTGCAGCAAATGCGTCGTATAAGTTTCACTATGCAACTACTAATAGTGAGGTTTTAGATATGTATTGTGGAAGGTACAGCTCTAAACTTTTGAATTGAAGTGTCTTTCTCAATCTGTAATAGTTAGTATATAGAGTTCCAAAATTTTGTCAAGTTTTTTACTTTGTAGGTAATTTTGAAGAAAAAATTTACATTTACCCTGAAAATAATTTCCTATAAAATGACTTTTTCGAGCCTTGATACGTAAAGAGATTGTATAGGAGGTTTAGATACTTGTCAAACTTTTAGTTATACATACCAACTACCGAGTTTTCTGAAAACTTTACCTGCAAAAAACTACAGGAGAACGCTTGGCGAAGGATCTTTGTAATCAAGTTCTTTCGTGCGTAGGCCCTGATGATTTACCTCGGGCAAATGCACTGAAATCTCCTGAAATCAACTACCCCGATGTAGAACATCGGGGTATGACACTGAGCTCGCTTTGCTCGCGTCATACTTTTCGCAGCAAAGCTGCGAGGTATTTGAATCCTTATGCTGCCTCGCCTCGGAAATACATGTGACTCCGTCACAGGCATTTCTCTCAGCTCGTTGCATAATAAAACCGTTTATGATTTCCCGGACGCGATTTTTCTCTCTGAACGAAGTGAAGAGTGTGAAAAATCTCTATCCGGCCTGCCTGCCGGTAGGCAGGGATCCAGAAAGTATCGATAAGCTCTAGGTTTAGCATATAATAACTTTTGAACTTAGTGCGGTTGCCCTGCCCTGATAATTTACTTGACAAACTCTGAGACAGTGGTACCTTTACGAGGTTGTATTGTACGCTCAGTAATTTTGCTGGGAATTTAACAATTTGGAGAACGTGATGAAAGCTCTATTAGTAGTAGCATTAATAGGTGCCTGTTGGCTCGGAAGGCCAGCCTTTGCTCAAGGAGATGTATGTCAGAGTAGTTTTACAATAGAAAGCAATACCTGGAAATTTGTAGGAGTGCCCTGCCAAGGGCAGACCTACGCAGAGGTGTTCGGGGCACTTGGCACGCTGGGTGTTGATTATATTTACCATGTCCACCAGAACGGTAGCTATTTAGCGAGAGAACCGGATGGCTTAATAGTTCCTGGTCAAGGCTTCTGGTTGATTCAGGTCACAGGAGGTCCTGTCGAACTTACTTCGCAGGGAACTTACCCTTCGTCAACGGTAGAGATCGATGGCTCCCCTGGACTGCAGTACAGCATTGTCAGCAACCCCACGAATGAGACGATTGATCTCATAAATGCGCGTGTGAACCCTGAAGCTCAAAATACTAGTATCGCAGAGGCTATCAGCGATGGAAAAATTGGTAACACAATTTATGCTTATCGCAATGGTGCGTTTGATTTCATCGTAGGAGGTCAAGGATCTTTGGATCCTTGGGAGGGAGCGTGGTTCCGATCAAAGACTCTAAAGATTGACTTTGATCCCAAGGCCGTAATCCCTGAACCTTCAGAGAAAGTTGTTACTGCTACTATCATTGCTAGTAGAGAGGACCTTGCGGAAGGCTTCCGTAATCCTTCTGGACCTGGGTTTGGCGCTTATGCAATTAAGGCTCATTCACCAGGTGGCAAAATTCTTCTGGGTACAGCAAATAGCTACGCGGCAGGAAGTAATGGTGCAGCTGTGACACTGATTAGTCCTGATGGAAGTGTTGACACCAATCAGCTCAATCAACAAGGCTACTCTGATCAAGAGGTGATTGATGGTAGAATCTTTATACTAGGAGCTGATCCTGCGATTGCGTATCCTCATAGCGATCACCCTCATGCTTGGGGATCGATGCATATCTTGGATCCGCAAAGCGGTAGTATGACTGACCTCTACAATCTACCTTTTACGTTTCATGGTTGGGGTATCACCTACGACGCCAATACGCAGACGCTCTACTACGCTGGATCTGGAGTCATAAACGATCATCCAGATCTCACAAAGGCGACATATACAGCATTCCTATTTGCCTCAACTGACTTTGGTCAAACTTGGACGCAGATCGGTGATCGCTACAATGGTGCTGGAGAGTATAGAATGTATGACGTTATCATCATTGGTGGTGAAATATACACTCAATCCAATGACGCCTTACAGGGCGAATGCTATATCTCTCGGTATAATGGGCTTAATTTCGAGCGTATCCCCGGGGCTCAGGTTGCCTGTTCGCCAAGGTTATACAATATTGATGGATATTTGGTGGCCAATGCAGCTGATGCCAATTCTCTTATTGTCATAGACGTGTCAAATGATAGTGTAATAAGTGTGCCCTACGATGACTTCGAGGTATATTATATGCACTATTTAGCACAAGATGAGGATCGTATCTACACAACTACAAACGATGGTCGTATAATGACCGCCGTGAAACGTGGTGTTTTGACCGGTGATCCTGTTTGGGAGGAATATTTTTCTCATCCTGATAAAGAGCGTTATGTGGCAATAGCCCATGATCCGTCCAACAATAGCTTAATCGTCAGTACATTAGGTGAAGAGGCAACTGTTTACCGTTTAACAGAAACTCCTCAATAATAGCAACTTATAACCTCTGGACACAGTCGGTACCCTTCAAAAAAGGGTGCCGACTTTTATTATGCAACGAATCGAGTAAAATGTTTGTGACGTAAGTCAATACAAACTCGAGGTGAGGCAGCATATGAATTTAAACCTGCCTGCTGGCAGGTAGGTACCTCGACAGCTTTACTGCGAAAGATATGACACGAGCCCAGCCAGATTCTGTGTCATACTCCGATCAGAGCATTGTGGTAGTTGATTTTCTGGACTTCTTAATACCATTTTCACATGTCCAAACCCCACCACGAGCACACTCGCGGTTACTACCATTTTACAAGATGCTCATGTGTCTCAGACACACTACACATTTTTGCAAAAGATCTCACTCACGAGCGGGTGAACATATAAGGTCTGATATTTTGGAATGGTATTATTATTGCACTTTCGCCCCTTGGTACTATTGATTATTCTCACTCCCTCTCTACAGACCAGAACCAGTTCAAGCCTGTAAAAAAACCTCCTTTGAGCCAAATCATCTTGTATCATCTGTATTGCATCAGCACTATTGTTCTTTTATTTTTTTTGAAACATTTTTAAAACAATAGAATGATCAATTGGAAGCGATCAGACAGTTGATGACTTTAAAGTTTGAAATTCTGTAAATTGGAGTAAGAATTAATTGAAAGTTCGCAAGCATGATTTCAAACCTAAGGTAGTTCGCAAAATTTTTAATCAACTTACTCTAGCTCATTCATATGTCGAGGCTTTCCAGGGTGTGTAAATAGCACACCAAGAGGCCCGTTCCAGCCAGTACCACCCAGTGGATGCGGTCGGACGTAATCAACTTTCTTTGGGAACGTTGCGCCACCATCAGTTGAACGACGTGGAGCTTGGCTATCATGCCAGAAATTTAGACTTCGATCACTGTCGCCTGAATGACTTCCCAAGACGACCATCGGTGTGGCAATCATCATATAATTTGCTCCAGCAGGTGCCTTCATCGTTAAGTGATATGTCGATCCAACGTTTAAAGTTACACTAGAACCACTGCCATTAACTGCAATTGGAGAGTAAAACCACTTTCCAGCAGCCTTTCTGAGATAATCATTAAATGCGTTCTTGGGATCACCTTTTGTTGTATTGTACAATGCTTGATCAGCTTGATATGTAAATGTCGCCAATAATTTATTATTTGAATCCCGTAATTCTGCTGTCATCGGCTTATTATTTGGCTTACGTACCTTGTGGTGTCCATAGTTTAACCACAAACCATCGACTATTCGATTTTTCTGGCTCACGGTAAATGATTGTCGAGCGGCATTTTGACCGTCAATCCAAACAGCCTCACGTCGCATATCAGCAGGATTACTGCGAGAGGTATCATATGGCTCTGCTCTTGGAAAGTCAGGTTGAGAAAAAAACGTATCGTCCCATAACTGAGATTCTTTATATCGAACACCTGCCCACGGCTGGATGTCTCTATATGTATCAACACCACTTAATGGGCCTAGGTTTGAACCATTATCTGATACGCCCCAGGCAGCCCCTTGAGAATACCAAGGTCCCATTGCTTCACGTTCCCAAGACTTATATCTTTCAATTGTGTGAAACTGAATTGTTGCACCGTTCATAGGTATGCGCCCACTCGATGTGTCTATGTTTATGATCCCAAGATGATAGTTTTTGCCAGCAACCAATGGTTTATCTTGTGACATTTTTAGTTCCTTTGCGTACTGCGTATTGCGGTTGAAGTCTCCAGGAACAAACGTCTCGGTTGATGTCCCATATACTGGACCATCAACGCGTGGTAAGTGTAAGTCGCTTCCATCATCTTCTACGATCACATATTTAATCACACCACCTGTGCCATCGGAATAACCAGGTCCAATGCGAACATCAAAATATGCTCTATCGATAAAATCAGATTTAGCAGCACGAAATCGTATCCAATGTCGTGCTTTTTTTGGTGTATTTCCTGGTGACTTTGTCATGGCTGCAGGATAACCATAAAACATACCAAGCATTGGCAAACTTTCATCAAATCCCGTTACCGGATCAGTCCCTCCCCCAGAACCTTTGAGCGTCGTAAAGCTTCCCGTCTTGGTAGCAGTCTTACCTGCTTCATTGGTCGTGGTGATGCGATAGTAGTATTTTGTTTCTGGAGAGAGTCCTGTGAATTTTTGGTTATGGGTTTTGTAGGTAAATGATGTTTCTTTGGGTGTCTGCCTTCCGTAGTCTGTTGATGTTCCATAGTCTGTGTAAGCTTGGACGTTTTCTGAGGCTGTGAAGGCAATATCTGCAGTGCTGCTTGTAATGTTTGTTAGGCTATCTGATTGG
>Ga0209187_1003885_pt1 | contig 11912 bp, 7 predicted proteins | sample BantaG_FD_187430 | JGI IMG/M metagenome (GOLD analysis project Ga0209187, IMG submission 187430) | Marine algal microbial communities from Bantry Bay, Ireland - BantryBay_4 metaG (SPAdes) (version 2) | ecosystem: Host-associated > Algae > Red algae > Unclassified | place: Bantry Bay, Ireland... | reverse complement strand
GTTATACATTATCAATTATCAGTTAATACTTTAATTTCAATTCTTTGATTAATTGCATGTTCTGAATCGTTACAATTGATTCCGTTACTGCAATGATTCAGTAATCGTGTTTCACCATATCCCATTACTTTTAGACGATCTGTTTCGATTCCATTTCGAATCATATATCCTGCAACAGCAGTTGCTCGTTTAATAGAAAAAATCATGTTTTCTCTGTCATCACCAATACTTTCAGTATGAGCGTCAATTTCAATTTTTAATTCAGGATTCTTATTCATCAATTCCACCAGTTCATCTAAATATGATGCATTCGATTCTGTAACAACATATTGGTCTTTATCGAATTTTACTTTTTCCAAAACAAAAACTCCTTCCGTCGATTGATTATAAATATCCAAATGATCTTGAAGTTCTGTTAATCCTTCATTAGAATATGATTTTTCTTTTACTTCATTTGTAGGAGCAATGTTATCAGTCATAGGAGTATCAACACTAGCTAAACTTTCTTCGAATTTTTTCCATTCTTTGACAGGTTTATCTTGAAATTCCATGTCTTCTTCTGGTTCAATTACTTCCACCGAAAAATCGGGCTTAGATACAGAAGATTTAATGGTATCTACATTTTCCGTTTTAGTATCAAAAGGCTCCACGGGCATAAATGGTAAATCATTTTTATTTACTTCAGGTTGAATTTCTTCTGATGATTTTGATACGGTAGGAGGTGTGGATCCTATAATCTCTTCAAGGTTAGGATTTAAAGGAGTGACTAGATCATCCGTTTCCGTATTTTTGGTTGGTTCTATTGCTACTGTTTCTTGAAAAGGTTCAACTGGGTCAACAGTTAATTCAGATTCTTTTGTTGCCTGAATGATCTCCGTAGTATTTTCAACAACAGTTGTAATTTCAGGTTGTTCTTTGATAACTTTTTCGATTTGTGTTCCCTCTTTTTCTTGAATCACTTCAACTACCTCTTTTTCATCATCTACTTTGTTTTCTGTGATGGGTTCAATTATTTCCTCCGTTGTATTAGATGATTCAACCATTGATTGATCATTCCATTCAGGAGTTGTGTCATAATGATAAATGCCATCAATATTGAAAAAATAAATGTCATCATCTTCACCTTCCCGAGAAGAAGCAAACATTCCTTTTTTATTTTCTGCATCTAAATAAATAGAAATATCATCAGCTGGACTATTGATAGGTCTTCCTACATTTATTGGATTAGTCCATTTTCCTTTTTTATTTTTTTCACTAAAGAAAATATCAAAACCACCGTAAGAAGGATGTCCTTTAGAACAAAAATATAATTTACCATCTGAACCCATAAAAGGAAAACCTTCATTAGCTGTTGTATTAATTGGCTCTCCTAAACCTTTAGGACGACTCCATTTTTCACCATTAAAAGTAGAGTAATAAATATCAGTACCACCCACTCCTTTTTTATCAGATGTGAAAAATAATGTTTGCCCATCAGGAGAAAACGCAGGATGCATATAATTCACATTATTATTGCAAAAGTATAGCTTCCTTACATTTTTAAATTTTCCATCAGAATTAATCTCTGCTCTATACAGCATTAAATTATAAAAGTTTCTTCGATTAGAGATGTCGCTATTTCTTGAAAATATTGCGAAAGTTCCATCAGGAGAAATGGCAATTGTCCCTGTATTTTTATTTAAATTATTTAATCTTTTGGAAAGGGAACTTGCTGAAGAGTAACTACCATCATCTTTTCTTTTACTATAATAAAGACTTAAAAAATCCCTTCCTGTAAAACCAGATTTTTTTTTCATTATTTTAAGTCCGGTCTTTCGATCAGATGAAAAAATAATTCCTTCTCTAAAAAAAACAGGAGCAGAATCATCTCCAGTAGAATTGTTTGAAAAAGGTTCAACATTGGAGACTTGGTAATAAGGACGAATATTTTGTACTTTATCAATAGATTCTAAAAGTGCCCATCCTTTTGGATCGCCAGGGTTTTCATCGGTATATTTTTTTAACCAAGACCTTGCATCATCATATTTTCCTTGACTCATTAATGACTCTCCATAATAATATTTAGTGATGGCTTTAGCTCTTTTTTCCAGAACAATCTCACTATATAATTGAGCGGCTTTATCGATATTATTATTTACTCGATAACAAAAGGCAAGTTTAGTTTTAGCATTTAGATTTGGATTTTTGGCAAGTCCTTGCTCATATAGAGGAATGGCTTCTGCGTATTTTTTTATTTGATATCGTTTATTTGCTTTTTCTAACTGTTTATTTTGTGCAAATAAAATAGTGCTAACGAGAAGTATTTTAAATAATAATATAAATCTTAACCAATTCATGGAGGATTATTTTTAACTGTTAGGTCATAGTGTTTATTTTTCTATTCCTAAGTATGAGGACTAAATTATGTTAACAATAATTTTCCTCCATACTTATAACACCAATGTTTTACGAAAAAACCCTTTGGATGTTTTATTAATAAAAATATACACCAAAAATTGTGCAAGTTTTTTGCGATGTGACGATAATCCTAATTTATAGTCTTTAAAGAAAGCAATAAAATTGAGAATTCAACTCAAAGATCGACACAAAATTTGTAAATTTAGCTAGGAAATCACGTGTTGTTTTTATAAAACGTTGATTTACAGGAAAATACATATTTTTGTTTGTTTTAATAAAATTTGAAAACCAACAACTCCTATCACTAAAAATTCAGAATAACTCTTTTTTTTAATAAAAAAATATAGCTTATGCGTAGATTATTTCTATTTATTGTCTTAGTAACATGTGTAAATTTTAGTTTTGCTCAATCCGCATCCATATCAGAAGGTTCTGAAACTATGAAAAGCGGGGCTTTTAATGCTTTAAAGGTAGAATTACCTAATACAGATAAAAAAGTAGCTTCAAATGTGTGGAAAGATTACATTAAATCACACGGTGCCAAAGCCAAAAAAGTAAGAAAGTCAAAAGAGATGTTGGCAAGTGGAGCGGAGATTAGTGGAATTAATGATTCAGAACCTATTGAAGTTTATTCAAGAATTGATAAAACTGCAAATGGTTCTCGATTGACAGTTTGGTTTGGAGCAGGTGGTGTATTTGTTTCTTCCGAGGATTTTCCTAGCGACTATTCTGCAGCTGAAAGGTTTTTACAAGACTATTCGCATGAAGTAGCCAAGGAATTAGTAGTGATAGAAATGGAAGATGAAGAAGACAAATTGAAAGATTTGGAATCGGAAATGAAGAAGCTCAAAAAGAAAAATGATGGATATCACAAAGACATCGAAAAGGCTAAAAAAGCGATTGAGAAAGCAGAGAAAAATATAGAAGATAATGAGGAAAAACAAAAAGACCAGGAAAGTGTAATAGAGAAACAGAAGAAAGCACTTGAAGCAGTTAAAAATAAATTATCAGAAATGTAAAAAGGTTTTTGATTTCGTGTTGTAAAAAAATGAAAAATCTCGAATTTTCGAAATAGAAAATTCGGGATTTTTTCTTTGTAATAAATGGTTATATGGTTTCGCTTCGCTATGGCTAAATAGTTTTGAAAACCATATAACAATGAGCGCAACGTAACCATATAACCATCAGAAAGTCTGCAAAAATATTACTCAGTTCTTAATTTAAAATACCACTATTAAAGATTTGATATTTACATTTAGGAATAAATTATTTTATAACATTGACCTTCCATATTTTCTCTTCTTCTTGTAATTTTATTTTTACAAAATAAATACCTCCTGCCCATTCATTTACATTTATTGAAAAATCAGAAGTTCCTTTTTCCAAAAAATAATTTTCAGTCATCCTTTGACCCAGAGTATTGGATACTGAAATTTCTAAATCTTCATTTAAGACTTCTGGTATCTTTAAATGTAAAATATCTTGAACAGGATTCGGGAACAATTGAATTTTTTCCAACATAATCAAATCCTTAGTTGAAGTCGTTGTTGAAGTAATTTCAAAAGTTACTTCTTTTTCACATCCTTCAGCATCTATGATGGTAACATCATAAATTCCAGCAGAAAGAGTTCCTACAAGCGTATTGCTAATTTCTCCAAAAAGATCCCAATCAAAAGTGTAAGGAGGTGTTCCTCCTGAAGTTTGGAAAGTTACCGATCCATCTGGCGCACCAGTACTAATATTATCAGGTACAATAGTTAACCCTGGATCAATTTCATCAGGTCCAGAAAGAACGAATGTTTCTACCACATCACAATTAAGCGCATCTGTTACAGTAACATAATGAGTACCTGGAGGTAAATCATTTTGTTGATATAAGGTATCACCGTCACTCCATAAATATCTAAAAGGTTGAATACCCGCAGTAGGGAAAACTTTAGCAACACCATCATCACCATTTGGACAGGATAAATCTAGTTGTACCGCATTTACAGCAATTTGATCAAATTGAAAATTGGCTTGATCGGTATCTGAACATCCATTGACATTTGTAACCGTCACACTATAGGTGCCGCCAACAACTACAGTAAGGATAGGTGATGTTGAACCTGTGCTCCAAACATATGAGGAGTTAGGACTTGTAACATCGAGCACTACTTCCTCGCCATTACATAATCCGCCATTGCCACCAAGGTCAGCATCAGGAGCCTCAATGTGAGTAAGCACCATGGTATCTGTTATTATTGGACAATTTCCAATAAGCACTTCAACCGTATATATTCCTGGAGTATCTAAGTCTACCGTTGGCCCTGTTTCTCCATTGCTCCATTGGTAAGCTGCATTTGGTGTAGAGGCATTTAGAGTAACTATTTTATTGCTACAAGTCTCTTGATCTGGCCCCAAATATATTGAAGTGGGGGCAATATGAACTGGGCCTTGTGTGATATTAGGTTGACCACCTGAGTAAATAGTTAATTGAATATCATAAGATCCAGTTCCAGGATAAACATGAGAGGGAGTTAAACTAGTCGAGAAATTATTATTTCCAGAAGCAGGATCTCCAAATTCCCATAGGACAGAATCAATAGGTTCATTAAATTCTTCAATAGTAAAAGTTGTGATACTTCCTGGACATAAACCTGTATATGAAAAATAAGTAGATTCAAAATAAGCATGATAAAAAGTTGGTAACCCTAAAAAGACATCATTTTGTAAATTGATTTGATTTGGATTAAATGAACAAAGTGTAGCTGATAGTTCTGGTTCATTAATTGTTCCAAGCGTAAAGTTAAATGAATTGGATACATATATCTTTTCATTAGGCCCGAGTTGTAATGCTCCTGCACCTTCAAAGCCACCTGTTTCTCCAATAAAAGTTGTAGAATTAATTACAGCACCAGCACTTCCTGCCCATAGGTTAATTTGAAAAAGTTCAGGGATAAAGTTGATTCCGTCATGAGTTACATATAAATGTTTACCAGTAGGAGAAAACTCTATTCCATAGGGTCTAGAAAATGAATTTGTAATAGTAATGTTATTAGATAAGATTCCTGTTGCAGGATCAAAATCGAAAATCTCAACATTGTTAAGTCCTTGATTAGCAACTGCAATCTTTCTACCATTTGGGGAAGTTTTAATTTGTCCCATACCATTTTCAAAATTAAGATTAGGGTCAATTATACTTCCTATTGGACTATCTACCGAAGAAGAAGCAATTCCGCTGTTAGTAGCCAACCAAGCTTTATATACATTGCTTCCGTTTTCATGGCTAATTATCCAAATGTCTTGTTGATTACTATGTTGAACGGCAGTAATTTTACCAGTAGGATTAGCAAGTAAAATGCCTCCTGAGCCTATTACTATATCACCATTACCACTATTTAAAGTCATATCAAGTTCTGACCAAATGAGGGAATTAAGTCCAAAATTATTAATGATGATATAATATGAATCGGGATCTCCAGGTTTAGGAACAGCAAAAATGGGATGAGTCATACCAGAGTTGGCGTTGACAAAACCATTGGGCATGTTTAAATCATTTCTATCCAATAATGAATTTCCATCTGAATAAAATAAAAGATTACCATTTGCATCTGAAACGCTAATATTATTTCGCTCCGCAAAAAAATTAAAAGTAGCGGGAGGAATGGTAGGAGGATCCGTATTGAAATCTATAGTATTACCAAATCCAAATTTCCAATTGTTAGCTTCATTTTGAGAAAATACGGAAGTCGTAAATAAGACCAAATAAATTAAGGGTAAATAGATTTTTTTCATAGTTCTTTATTTAAAGAGGTAAACCTATAAAGAGGTTCTATAAATATAAAAATTTGCTGCCTGATGAGAAAACATAAAGGTGTTTTTGTCTAATGTTTTCAAAAAAAAAATCCCAAAATAGAGTTGATCTCTATTTTGGGATGCATTTTCTTTTAAAATTCAAACATATTGTCTACCTACTTAAACTATTTGAGCACCAAGGACTTGATCTGGAATTGCGAAAGCCTCCACTAAGGATTTGGCCTCTCCTCTTAAATTTTTACATAATTTATCGACCATCCTTCTGATGGCTTTTGTTTTTTTACCTTCCATGTATCCATCTTCGAGATACCAACCTTTATTTTTTTCAATAGTAGAGAGTGCATAAAGGTCGCACATCATTTTTAAGGGTTTTTTCAAACTTTCCTCTTCAACATTCTTCACCACTTTTATAAATTGTTCCAAAACAATACGTTCAATATAAGCTTCAGCTAATGCCATCATATGAGTTTGACATCTCAAATAGGCATCATATGGATTGATTCTCTTTTTGATTAAATTTTGCATTCGTTGACCTACAGCAACAAGGTTAGCTCGTTCTCTATATTTAAAAGCAGTTAGATGAAATTCAGAATCACAAATATGTTCTTGTTCATCATTTCTTGTAGTGATTGGATTTTTTTCAGAAACCATGGTTACAAATCGATTACCTAAAAATCGCATAATCGCAAGGTAACCACCTTCATGAAATTCTTGTCGAAAATCTGATAACAATCCTTTTGCAACAAGCTGCATCAATACCGTATTGTCTCCTTCGAAAGTGGTATAGATTTCTGTATCTGCTTTCAAGTCTCCAAGTCTATTTTCTGTTAAATATCCTTTTCCTCCACATGCTTCTCGACACTCTTGCAATGTTTCAGTTGTAAACCATGTCGCATAAGATTTTAATCCTGCGGCTAATGATTCAATTTCTCGGATACCATCTTCTGTGCTATTGATATATTTTTTTGCCAAATCCGTAAGGGCAAAATCTAATGCATATGCTTTCGCTAATTTGGGCATCAGCCTACGTTGGTGAGTAGGGTAGTCCAATAAAAGCGTTTCAGGTTCTCTTGGATTTGGAGCGAACTGTCTTCGTTTTAGAGCATATTTGATAGCGATGGTTAATCCTGCTTTTGCAGCACTTAGACCAGCTCTTGGTACACTTACTCTTCCACCTACTAATGTTCCGAGCATGGTGAAAAATCTTTTTGAAGGATTTTCTATTGGGCTAGAATACCTTCCTTGCTCATCAATATCTCCATATTTATTTAACAAATTTACACGAGGAACTCGAACATTGGTAAACCAGATACGACCATTGTCAACTCCATTTAATCCTAACTTGTATCCACAATCTTCGACTCGGACACCTGGTAATAAATTGCCATCAGAATTTCGCATGGGAACCAAAATAGCATGTACGCCATGTTCTTCACCATCTACAATTAATTGGGCAAACACACTTGCCATTTTACCATGCAATGCATTTCCAATATATTCTTTTCCATCTTCTTCGGTAGGTGTGTGGATGATAATTTCATCTGTTGTTTTATCATAAGTTGCAGTAGTCCTTAGTTCTCTTACATTTGATCCATGCCCCGTTTCAGTCATCGCAAAACATCCTGCTAAATCAAGTGTTCCAGTATCTTTCAAATATTTTTTATGATGTCTTTCAGTTCCTAACTTCTGTATACTTCCACCAAACAAACCAAATTGAACTCCAAATTTTATAGCAAGGCTAGAATCGTGGTAACCCAGCATTTCAAATACAGCAATGTATGCACCCATGTCATCTTGACCACCATATTCTTTACCATATGCAATACCTCCAAATCCCTGATCAGCTAACATTTTACACCAATTCATGATTCTCATTCTATACTCATCCTTATCTCTTATCGTTTCGTGTTTAAAAACAGGATTTTGAAGCAATGTCCGCATCCGATTTCTAATATCAGCATAATCATCATCAAGGAGTTGCGTCATTTTTTCAATATCAAAACTCGGTTGATTAATGATTTCTGCAATCTCTTTATCTCTCTGTTCTTTTGAAAATATATTTCTATAATTTTCTAGACTTCCAATATCAAGGGCATGCTCTAGATCTTTGAGTGCTGATTTGGTATCGTCTGTATTCCAATGCAATTGTTCTTCTCCAAGAGCGGTTCGTTTAGCCATTTCAATACCAAGATTCGCTAAGGATTGTCTTTCTGTATTGGGTAAATTTGCGGCAGCTTTTTTCATTAAAGCAACCCAATGTTTAAATTGTTGCTCAGAAGGAGGATTTGCAGGATTACTCCATTCTACCAATAGACTTCTATCCTCTTTAGTTAGGAAGGATAAATTATTGATTTTTCTTTTTATCAATTTTACTTCACTTGGACTTAAAACACTATCTGCCCAACCCACATAAAATAATGGTAATAGACTCATCACTCCAGGAGAGTATGATGGAAAAGAAGGAGGAGGCGTACTCATAGATTTTTCTTTTTTAATGATTAGGAATGCACTATCCCTAAAATATGATTACTATATTTTGACGTAAAACAGAAGGATAGGTTCTTTTGTTTTCTCATTGAACTATAAATATAATGAAATATGCTGAAGACATTTGAGGAGTAAAAAAATAGATGACTAAATCCTTCCGAACTTAGCCATCTATGAAATTCAAAAATGTATTTGAAATAGTGTTTTATAGTTGTCAATAGTGTGAGGGGTGACAACAACTAATTAATAGCAAAAAAAGTGCCAAATATTAGTTTTTTTTATAATAAGAATTTGTGTTTAATTTTTTCCTTTGGGAAAGTATGTATGTTTAATTTTCTCCAAAGGGATTGCCCGAAGGCAATCCCCTATGAGAGAATTCTAAATAAAGGGTGAGTTGAATATTTATCTTTCAGGAGCACATCTTCGTACTTTGATAAGATGTCAATAAGTTTCTTAAGTGATAGATTGAGAATACTTCTAGAAGGTAATGTTGTGTATTCTTTTTAGAAATTTCGAATTTTTTCGAAAGGTATTTCTAAGTTATATTGGGGGAATCTTAGTTGCTTTTGTGGTATAGCAAGTCTATATATGTGTTTAAGACTATGAAGATCTAGTGTAGTCACATATTAAATCTATTTTTTATTCGATTTTTTATAATTACTTAGGTGTCAGGAGCGAGTGGCATCTATAGTAATTATGATTTTTTTAATAAAAAAAAGACTGCCCAAAATGGACAGTCTTTGATTAAAAAACAGACTATGAGAACCGCTATGAGAGGTTATCTTTGGGGGATAAATCCCCCTTCATTTGATATTTGAATTGGACTACGGTAGTGACACGAAACCAATCGACCAGCTAGGTAATCTTTAACAATGATCAAATTTTTATTTTTAAAGTCGAGCCAATGTATCTCCATTGATGACAATGCCTCCACCAATTATTTCTTGAATTTTATGAAGTTCATTAAGAGTAGGATGGAAGTTTCCTTTTTCTATAGCTCTTATAGTTTTGTGAGAAACTCCAGATAATCTAGCTAAATATTTTTGCGAAAACCCTTTTCTAATTCGAGCCAATTGAATTTGTTGTCCAACCGAAAGTGATTGTTGAACAGCAGGCTCGACGATAGGTTTATTTTGAGGAAATGGTGCGCGATGATCAACCATACTTAAAAGTGTTGCGATAAGAATTCCTGAAAAAATGTACTTATCCATAAGTGTTTCAATATTTAGAGGGTTAAGGTTACGTTGTTGCTATGGGTAAAATTCGTTTGTAGTTTTTTCTTTTGAGAAAAATATTATCTATCCAATTGATGGAGTTTATATTTTTCGATGACATTAATTAATTTTTTATCGTAAGTTTTATCGGTTGCGTATCCTTGTTTTTTTAGCCCTCTTGCCCACTTTTTATAATCATTACCATACTTTTTTAAACTCTTATATCGTGCTCCTGAAAGTAGTGTACTGTGTGCTCGGAAACTATTTGCCACAGATCTATATTTTCTAAAAAAGTCTTTGTGATGGTCGTCTGTCGCATTGGAACAATGATCTTTCGCACATTTTTTAGAAAAACATTTCATCCCAAAAAAGTTATTATTATTTCGAGCTAATCTACTTGTACCTGCTCTACTTTCGATGAGTGCTTGTCCCATTTTGATACTTGCTGGAATTTGATAGAGTTCCATTTCTTTTTTTGCAACAGGAGCATATTTATCAATGAATGCTTGGACATCCATTTTTGATAATGCTTTAGTTGAAACAGGTGCATAAGGATTGGAAATGGATTGCGCATAATTTGCTGGTTGAGCATCATTTTCATCATCATCGGCAATGGCTGCAAATGGAGAACTCAAGTTAAAATTGAAGTGCATATCCTTGTGCAATAAAACATATCCCGCAAAAAGCACTAACCCAATTTTTAACCAAGGAATATCTTTCCCTTGTAACCGACTTTTTAAATCAAAGTCCATGTTGGAGCCGATATTAGAACCAATATTTGAAGCGGTTTTGTGAAAACGATAGCGTAAAGCCATTAAAGGTTTTTTTAGTCCGATCATGATGTTTTTTGTTAATATCCAAAATGATGGGGCTAAAGTTTCTCTAAAAAAAGAACCCCGAATGACGTCTGCATTTTCTACTTCAATATCTACTCTAGGCTTTTTATCAACAATGTCCCACTCAATAGTAGTAGCAGATTCTTTAGTTGGTATACTGTTAATATGTGTATGCTTTTTCATTGTAAGAAACTTTTTGTACTTTGTGTTTGCTCTTTTTGAATGTTTTTGTTTCCTTTAAAAACAAGTTCGACACAAATATCAAACAAAAAGTTTTTTATTCCAAACTTTTTAAAACAAATTTTTTAAAAAATATGGCAGATTTTTCAAAAAACATTGTAAATCAACGATTTAGACTTGTTTATGCAGAGTTAGAAAAATTAAATTTAATCAAAGGCAAGTCAGATATAGCGGGACATTTGGGCACTTATAACCATGTTATCAATAGTATTTTAAAAGCTCAAAGAAATATTACCGTAGAACAATTAAACAAATTGTTTGAAGTGTTTTATATTAATGCAAATTATCTTTTTGGTTTGAGTGATGATATGTTTATGGAAGGATATGGGAAAGGAGATTTGCAAGTGCGGTCTATTAATGAAAAACAATTGAGTGGTCGTCGTAATATTGTTTTGGTACCTGATAAAGCAATTGCTGGTTATGCTACCCAACATCAAAATCATGATTACTTGAATGCGTTGCAAAAATTTTCTATCCCAGGAATGGGGGGAAGTTTGGTTGCATTTGAAATTAGTGGAGATAGTATGATGCCTAATATTACCAATGGGGACTTGGTCGTATGTGAACCTGTGGAACGAGGAGAACCTTTAAGAGATAATCATATATATGTAGTGGTTACAGATGTGGTGGTTGCGAAGCGAATTCAACAATTGCGAGAAGGGAATCAAGTGACTAGTTTAAATCTGATTTCAGATAATGGTACTGTTTTTAAGCCATATCAGGTGGATGTAAACGAAGTTCAACAAATATTAAGGGTAAAATGTAGATTAACTAAACATGCAATTGCTTAACTTTGTAGTGAGTAATGATCTAGTTTATTAAAAAAATATAGAATAAGAGGCAGCATTATTTAGTTTAATAAACTCTTAATACCGTCACAAACCTGCATTTATTAAGAAAATGGTATCGAATTTGAAGTAACTATATCAACTTCCCGCCA
>Ga0209187_1003884_pt1 | contig 11917 bp, 8 predicted proteins | sample BantaG_FD_187430 | JGI IMG/M metagenome (GOLD analysis project Ga0209187, IMG submission 187430) | Marine algal microbial communities from Bantry Bay, Ireland - BantryBay_4 metaG (SPAdes) (version 2) | ecosystem: Host-associated > Algae > Red algae > Unclassified | place: Bantry Bay, Ireland... | reverse complement strand
ATTTGTAAAGCTATATTAATACCGAATTCAATACGACATATATCTTATTGAATTCGGTATAAGTTAAGTTTTAGTAATCAGGGAAGTTTTGATATGATCTCCAAACTTGATGGCAACAAAATAATTGCCATTGCTAATTGCTTGAATATCAATGTCTTGCGCAGTTGGAGTAACTGGAATGTTTTTATCTAACAATACATTTCCGTCGATGCCAAGAATTTTGACATTAGCAGTTTTTCCCGTTTTATTCGTATTAAATTTTATGGATAAAAAACCATTGGAAATTTCTTCTTGGATAATTTCTATGGTCTCTTGAATTAGTTCAGCAGGATTTTCTTTTGAGAAAATATCAACGTTGACAAAACCTTCTTTTGAATTATCTCCTTCGATTTCTATTTCAGGAAGTTCAATTTTTATTGCTCTAGTCATTTCTCTTTTTCCAGGAGGACCAGGCAATGCTTCGATAGTGAAACCTACTTTTTTCAAACCTCTTTTTACAGAACCTTTGGCGCAATAAGTCGTTAGAACTCCATCCATTTTTAAAGCATCATACATTTTTTGCAAAATAGGTTCTTCCCATAATTTAGGTTGCGAGCCTGGACCAAATGCATCAAAGTAGATCAAGTCAAATTGATTTTCAAAATCAATATCTTCAATCATCATTTTCATTTTTGTCAATTGAAAATGATCGCTCAAAGCAAGAGGTGTTTCCCAATCCAATGCATGCATTTTTTGAAAAACACTTTCTTCCTCTTTTAAAATTTCTGAAAAATTAAACTCTGTAATCGTTTCTAAGGAAAGTGGATACGCTTCCACACCAATATATTGGATATCAATATTATGCTTTTTTGACTCCAAAAAAGTCATAAAAGCATTTAAGCCAGTTCCAAAACCAATACCAAGAATAGAAAGTGAAGTGGTAGGAAGTTTGTGCTGAAAACCTGCATTGATAAAAACATGCTGGGTTTCTTGAATCGCACCATATTTGGAATGGTAACTCACTCCATGTTTTTGAGAAAACAAGGAGTGAGATCCATCACTAGTTATAATTAATTGATTATCAGACATGTTAGGCTGGGAGAGATTCTTTTAAATCATCTACCGTAATATCCAGATGTGATTCATCATAAACTACTTCGCCATCATTTATCAAGATGATTTGCGGAGATTCATGGAAGACAGAAAGTTCTTCTGAAATATAGTTTGAAACATCTCGATGAGCGATTAAATCTAAATAATACGTCTCAATTTTCTTTTCTGAAATATCCCAATCTCCTTCGAGTCGGAATTTTGCCATAGAACTGATCGAACATCTTGTGCTGTGTTTAAAAATAACACAAGGAATTTCTTTTGATCGTTCGACTATTTGATTAACCTGATTAACAGATTCTAAAGGAATCCAATTCATTATTAGTTTAATATTTTTTTAGCGACAGTTGGAACAGTTATTTTAGCAGCTTTCACAATTGTTTTGCTTATAGAAAAATCACTTGGACATCCTACACCTCTGTTACAAGAAGTCATAGAAATTAAAGCAAATAGACAGATCGTGATAGGGAGGAACTTTTTGAGTTTTACCGATTTCATTTTAATTGTTTTAGATATGTTATAAGGTAGTACAAAGTTAAAAAAAATATAAGTTATTGTAACCTATTATGTGTAATATTCTAATTCACATATTGTTCATTAACGTATTTGATTTTGCCAATATTATACGATATTTGTCGGCTTTATAGGCTTTTATAATAAAAACACAAAATGCGAATACATTTAATAGCCATTGGTGGTGCAGCAATGCATAACCTTGCTATAGCACTTAATTACAATCATCATACCGTATCAGGCTCAGATGATGAAATTTACAACCCTTCAAAGAAGAGACTCCAAAAGCATGGGTTGCTGCCTGAAACGATGGGCTGGAATCCTGATCGCATTACAAAAGATATTGATATAATCATCTTAGGCATGCATGCTCACAAGGATAATCCTGAATTGAAAAAAGCGAAAAAAATTGGATTGAAAATTTATTCTTATCCTGAATTCCTTTTTCAACATGCTAAAAATAAACAACGTGTGGTCATCGCTGGCAGTCATGGAAAAACCACTACCACTTCTATAATACTTCATGTACTCAAAAGTAACAAAATTGATTTTGACTATTTGGTGGGTGCTCAGATTGAAGGATTTGATTCGATGGTTCGATTGTCAGATGCGCCTTTGATGGTCGTGGAAGGAGATGAATATTTGTCTTCGCCAATTGATCGGCGACCTAAAATTTTACATTACAAACCTCATGTGACCGTAGTCACAGGAATTGCTTGGGATCATATTAATGTCTTTCCGACTTTCAAAAATTACAAATCTCAATTTGCCAAATATATCAAAACGATTGAAAAGGGAGGAACTTTATTTTTCTATAAAAATGATGAACACGTCAATGATATTTTGGAAAAAATAAAAAAACCAACTTTTCAAGCGGAAGCGTATGAAGCATTTGAGTCAACTTTGAAGGATGGGAAAACGATTATTTTAAATGAAAAAGGAAAACCTGTTGCATTAGGGATTTTTGGAAAACATAATTTGGAAAATCTACGTGCTGCGTATTTGGTTTGTAAAAAAGTAGGTGTGACTGAGGATCAATTTTTCAAAACGATCAAATCATTTAAAGGGGCAGCGAAGCGATTGCAACTTTTGCAAAAAACAAAAACTTGTCTAGCGTTTCTTGATTTTGCGCATGCTCCAAGTAAAGTGGAAGCCACAATGAAATCACTTAAAGCGCAATATCCGAAACGAAAATTAATTGCTTGTTTGGAATTACATACTTTTTCTAGTTTGAATAAAGAATTTCTGACAGAGTATGTACGTACCATGGATGCAGCGGATAAAGCGATCGTTTATTTTAGTGAACATACTTTGGCAATGAAAAAATTACCGCCGATTTCGACTGATGAAGTGAAGGCGGCATTCGATCATTCAAATATGGAAGTAGTGACGGATAATACAAAAGTGCTTTCGATTTTGAAAAGATTCAAATGGGAAAATAAGAATTTGGTGATGATGACTTCGGGGAATTTTGGAGGGTTGGATTTGAAAAAGGAGACTAAAAAATTGATTGGTAATTAGTTAGTTGGTTGATCAGGAAATCAGGCATGATTTATTAATGCACTTTACCTAATCAAAGTTTCTCAAAATATTTCTTCGCCTCTTTCATCACTCTCGGTGCCATGAGAAGCGTCGCCGTCATCGTCGGAATCGCCATCAACGCAAAACTTCCATCAATCAAATTAAGCATAGAATTCAAAGGATAAGTTGCTCCCACGATAATACTGGCGATATAAAAATAATTATAAATGTGTTTATTCTTATTTCCAAAAATAAAACCCATACATTTTGTTCCATAATAAGAATAAGAAAACAAAGAAGAGACACTAAAAACCATGACACATAAAAGCAGTAAGTAATTTCCAAAAACAGGAAATGAATTACTAAAAGCGGTCGCAGTCAAACTCACCCCGTTGGCTGCCGAAGTTTCCCAAACTCCAGTTACTAAAATTGCCAAAGCAGTCAATGTACAAACAATCAAAGTATCAATTGCTGGCCCTAACATCGCTACCAATCCTTCTCGAACTGGCTCACTTGTTTTGGCAGCACCATGTGCCATCGGAGCAGTTCCAATCCCTGCTTCATTAGAAAAAGCACCCCGCCGAATACCTAATAAAATTAATCCTCCCAACATTCCTCCCAAAAATGGTTGAGCATTTTCGTTCCCACTTGCTGCTGCTTGACTATAATTAAACGCTGAAAAAGCATCGGTAAAAATCATCATAAAGTATTTTGGCACTTCTTGATAATTTAATAACAATATACACACGACTGAAATAAAATAGAGTAAAACCATAGATGGTACCAATCGAGCGGAGAGTTGACTGATTCTTTTTAAGCCTCCAAGAATGACGATAGACGTAATAATTGCAAGAACAATTCCTATAATTAAGCTCTCATTAAAATGAATTTCAAAGACATTGAATAAGCCGATTTTATAATTAAAATCTAAGCCATTTGGAATAAGTAAAATGTCTCCAATGGCTTGCGTTAATTGATTGACATTAAAAACAGGCAATGCTCCTAGTAAACCTGCCAAACTAAAAAATATAGCTAACGGTTTCCAATTTTGACCTAAGCCTTCTACGATAAAATACATCGGGCCACCTTCTACATTTTTTATTATTTTTCCATCTAATTTTTCATCTAAAATATCTTCTGAATTAGAATTAATATGAATTGAATCTGGAGCACCTGGTTCTTTTCCTCGATACATTATCGCCAAAGTGGAAGTGAAAAATTTGGTGCTCATTCCTATAATTCCACTCATCCACATCCAAAAAATAGCACCTGGTCCACCGATAGAAATAGCCACGGCTACTCCTGCAATATTTCCCATTCCGATGGTTGCGGAGAGTGCGGTAGTTAAGGCTTGAAAATGACTAATCTGACCAGGATCATTTGGATCATCATATTTCCCACGTAGGACTTGAATAGCATGGAATAAATATCTGAAAGGTAAAAACTTACTGTAAATCAATAATCCTAATCCTCCTCCAATCAGTAAAAATAAAAGCGGTAATCCCCAAACGAAAGAAGCAAAGTCAGCTAAAAATTTATCAATCAATTCCATAAGATTTTTTTTAACGGTTAATGATTAACGGTGAACGGTTAACCCCTCGTGGGTAAAACAAACAAACTCTGGAAGGTTAACCATTCACCATTAACAGTTAACCGTTATTTAAACTTGCCATGATTTCTTTGATTTCTTTGGAAGAAGGACGAGGCGCGTTTTTGTCCATGATATTTCCATCTTTATCAATCAATAAAAATCTAGGAATTCCTTTGATTGCATAGTCGGTGCAAATTGAAGATTTCCAATCATTATCCGCCATCAATTGGACACCACCTAATTCTTTCTCTTCTACCATTTTCAACCATTTGTCTTTGTCTTCCATTTTGTCGATAGAGACACTCATAAAAACGATGTCCTCATTTTCATGGTATTGAGCTTCCAATTCTTTTAAGTGGGGAATTTCTTTTTTGCAAGGGCCACACCAAGTTGCCCAAACATCCACATAGACACTTTTCCCTTTTAAATTTTCTAAAGGAACTGCTTCGCCTTTGGCATTGGTGTAATTGAAAGTAGGAGCTGGTTTTCCTTTCATTAATTTTAATGCAGTTGCATGAGTATCAGCAATTGCTTTTTTTTGTTTTTCATCTGTGGACATTTTATTGAACATTTCCACATATTTTTCTGCACCAGTTGCATCATTATAATTTAAGAAATCAGTCAAGGTTTTTGATAAAATTCCAGACTTGATTTTATTGCTTTTGATTTTGTCATTAGCTGCCTCAAACATTCCAGCAAGATTATCTAAACCTTTTCCTGCTTTTTGTCCCATGTTATTAATATAAGTATTGACCATTTGAGCATATTGACGATTATTTTCAAAAGCAGTTTCATCATTCAAATCTATTTTATCCATAAATGATAAATAGTCATTTCCCAATTCCAATTCAGGCGCATCTTCACCAGCATAATATGGATGGTAGGCTGGATAATTTATTTTATCATTGGCCCAAGTGTAAAGAAGAGATGATTTTTCATTGGTAATAAAATCTGAATTCATATTTTTATGAGCGGCAGAATAAGTAGCCAAGTGCTGCTCATTTTCTGTTTTTATTTTATCCATCGAAGCAGCAAATTCTGCTGGACTTGAGGCATAAATATCTTTCATTTTTTCATTGTACTTTTCATTCAAAAGGTATTTGGCTAAAAGATAATTACTCTCTTCTGCACCATCACCAGCCAATTTTAAAGTTTCATCAAATTCCGCTGGATTCAAAGTCAAGGTAACATTGTCTCCGGGTTCGAGATATAAACCACCTGATTCAGCCCCATGTTTAAAGGTCATCATTTCGGGTTGAGTCAATTCAAAATCGAGGACAAATTTTCCATCAACAACGGTAGCTGTATGCGTAGAATCTCCATATCGGATAGTTGCATTTTCCGAGATTGGATTTTCAATTGTTCCTGTAATTTTTACTGCATTGGAAGTTTCTGTATTTTGACAGGCAAAAAATAGAAATGCAGGGAAGCAAAAAACTAATAATTTTTTCATTGGAGGCATAGATTATTTTGGAAGAAAATTCTTCGCATTAAAGATAGTTTTTGATTTTGGAAAAAAAGAAAAAAGCAGTGGGAAGAAAATTGAATGTCGAAAAAGGGACAGAAATAAGAAAGGAGTCAGGCGAACGACCTGACCGCCTGACTACTTTTTTAATCGCTCAATAATTGCATAAAATCCTCTCGGCATTCGATCAATTTACTGGAGGATAAATAAGCAATTTTTCCAGATTTATCTACTAAAAAATAATAGGGGAGAGAAGTAATTTTTAGTTCTTTACCTGCTTGTTTGGTATCCAAGGCGTAAACATTTTTTCCAATAATATCATGTCGAGGAAGTGTTTTTCTCCAAATAGCTTCTTGCTCATCTAAATTTACATTTAGAAAAACAACTCCATAACTTTCCATCTCTTTTCGGAAATTACGACTTTCGGCAAATCCCTGCAAGCAAGGTGCACACCAACTTGCCCAAAAGCTGACGTAAACTACTTTTCCAGAATATTGGTTTAACCAAAATTCTTGTTCATTTAAGTCCAACACTTTTAAGTTAGGTGCATTTTTGGTAGACAAATATTCCATCTCTTTTCCGAAAATTTTATCCAACTGAGTATTGTAATTTTTATAAGGATTTTCCTTTTTGAAGGCTTTTAAATTTTTTCTAGCTAAGGCAGGGTTTTCGCCATTTTGATAATTAGCAATCATTAATTTTGCTAACATAAAATATCGAGGTTTCCCTTGCAAATTCACTTTGATAAAAGTGTAATAGGAAGATTCAATTTTAGTTTTTACTGGAGTTTGCAAATGTAAAAAATGAATAAAAGCATTGAGCATATTTTGATAAGAATTAAAATCTACACTTTTGTCATCATTAATTGTAGTGGATTGAAGTAACATATATCTGACCCAGTAACCTCTCAAATCTGCGACTGAAAATCGGTCTTTATTAAAAAGAAAATAAGCTAGTTTATTGGTTTCATATTTCCAATTAATTTCATTTTCGATAAAGCGATAAAAATCAATACTCAAGGACATTCCTTTTTGCAAATAATTTATTTGATTTTTTCGCTCCTCATCCATGATTCTAAAATAATCAGTTATAGAATAACTAGTTGCCATTCGTTTTACATCTGGACTGACGAGTGTTTTTAATCCACCCATTTCGTAGGCTTCTTTTTTGCTTTCATTCCATTTGTAACTCCGACAAAAAGTATTGTAAAAACTGTTATCATGTACGTTTTTTCCTTTTAAAACTAAACTTGACTCGGGGGAATTATTATCATATTCAAATACGAGTCGGTGAGATTTTGGAGAAACAAAAAGATGAAGCACTTTTTCATCCACTTTAATTTTTAGAATTTGAGCATGATTGATCGGAATTAAAACCGAAAACTCATTTTGGTCATTGATGCGAGCGCGATATATTTTATCTTCTTTTAAAAGTTCATTGTCATGTAAAATAAAATCAACTTCAGTAGATTGATAATTTTTTATTTTCCCAATAAAAGTTACTTCGGTCGCTTTAGCAGATATAACAAATAGTATAAAAAATAAAATAGTGGTAATAAATTTCATTTTGATATTGATTTATAAAAAAAATCAGGGCTGTTTATTTAGTGATTTATTTATTTGTTTATCCTGCTCATTCGGAAACTTCTCTGTTAAACAAATAAACAAATAATAGCATTTTTGCGATTGCCCTAATAAAAAACGAAAACAGGAATTTGGCAATATTACCAAATTCCTGTTTTTTAATACTATTTTAAAGGAAAAATTATTTTAATGTTTATCTCAAAATAGTAACATCTCCTGAAATTCTTCCTTTGTCAAATTCATGTTCGTACTCACATGTAAATACATAAACGCCATCTTGAACATCTTTTCCATTAAATGTTCCATTCCAACCAGCTTCGATGGAAGGGTCATTGGTTTCGAAAAGCAACTCGCCCCAACGAGAGAATATTTTTAAATTATATTGGATAAATGCACAAGGTGAAACGGTATTGAACTTTTCATTCCAACCATCTCCATCAGGAGAAAATGCATTTGGAAAGTTTACTGGGCACTCACATTTTCGATCTTCCACTTCAATTGATTCGGTTACAAATCCACATTCATTCGCCCAAGTGATCGCATAAAATCCAGGTTCTTGAACCGTAATATTTGGTTCATCACTTCCAGTATGCCATAAATAATGAGTAGTATTTGTATTGGTCACATCAATCAAATAAGAATCGCCAATACAAATTACCGTATCATTTCCGATAAACAATGGAACTGGTGGAACATTTTCTCCAATTGTAATCTCATCAGATACAGTACCACAAATGTTTTCTAAAGTAACAGTATAAGTTCCCGGTTCAGTAATATTAAAAGTCGGAAGATTAGAATTGTTTTGCCACATGTAAGTAGTTAAATCGTCATAGTAAACATCCAAAAATAATTCGTCATCAGCGCAAATTAAAGTATCATTTCCAAGATCAACAACTGGCAATTCTGTATAAAAAATTTCAACCTCATCAGTACTACTACAACCCAAGGTAGTTACTTCTACTGTATAAATTCCTCCTTGCGAAACATTTAAAGTTGGATTGGTAGATCCATCTTGCCAAACATAAGTACTCGTAATTCCTAGCCCTGCATCTAAAAGATAATTTTCATTTTCACAAACTTCTGTATCTGCACCTAAGCTAAAAACGGGCAAAGGATTGATCGTCAAAAATGCTGAATCGAGGGAAGTACATCCATTCGTTCCAGTAACTGTTACAGAATAATCACCTTGAGCAGTTGCCGTCAGAGTTGGAGCAACAGTATTATTTTGCCATAAATAATTGGATACATTTGGAGTAGTTGCATCAAATGTGAACGTTTCATTTTCGCAAATAGCAGGGTCTTCGCCTAGGTCAATATTTGGAATAGACAAATGAGAAACTTCAATAGAATCACTTGCAGGACATCCATCTATTTCAATTACAACGGAATAGATGCCTGAGGACATTACATCCAAAGTTGGATCGGTAGAACCATCAGACCAAAGGTAAGTTGCATTGGCTGTGGTCGCATCTAAGGTGTTTATTACATCTGGGCAAGTCAATAAATCTGGACCAAGATCTACATGTGGAATAACCAAAGTAATTTCTTGAGTACTCGTATCAGATATACCATCTCCAAAAACAATTAAAGTAACTTCAAATGTTCCAGTATCTGTAAATATATGAATAGGGTCGTTCTCAGTTGAAAAATTATTTGCTCCAGAGGCTGGATTTCCAAAATCCCATTTCAAAGAATCCAATCCTGAATCAGCTACTTCGAGTGTAAAAAAAGTTGGATTGCCAGGACATAATCCTTCAAAAGAAAAGTTTGCTAAAACAAAATAGGATTGAATAAATGAAGGCAGACCAATCCAAGAAACTTTTCCATCCAAATAAACTCCTTCATCGACATAAGTGCATCCAAATCCTAAAATGTCAGGTTGAGTAATAATACCCAAGTAAGCAGAATTTCTTTTGGAAACATACATTCGACCATCAGGGCCCAACTGAAGTGCTCCCCATCGACCAGCAAAACTGGCTAAAGTGATTCGAGAATTATTAATGGTTGCCTCATTGTCGCTGGACAAATCATATTGATATAAATAACCATCGTAAGTTCTTTCGGTAACATAAAGTATGGGTTCGGAGGGAGCAAACTCAACACCATAACATCCACTTCCAGTAAAATCGTCCAAAGTAATTGGATTACTTAATTGACCAGTAGTATTATCAAAATCAAAAATCTCCACCCGATTCAAATCATACCAATGTGCCGCTGCAATTCGATCACCTTCTGCTGAAGCTTTTAAGTAACCGATTGTATTGAAGTCATTTACACCAACGGGACCAGTAAAAGATCCGACCGTAGAAATGACAGCATTTGTTTCGACACCTGTAGTTGAAACTAGCCATGCCATGTAATCTGATGAATTCCAAGCATGACCTATGACCCAAATATCTTGTTTGTTTTCATGCAAAACGGCTGTAATTTTTTCACAAGCTGGAGTGATGAGTTGGATGTTTTTTATTGCGTTGACATCTCCAAGTCCTCCGTCCAAATTCATGTCAACTTCCGAATAAGCAATACCACCTGAGTTGGCGGTGTAGTCAACGGTGAAGACATAATAAATATTAAGAGAGCCAGGTTTTGGAACAATCACTCCTGATTGGGTGCTAGATTTATGACCCAACAAACCGAAGCCATTAGGCATCTGTTGATGATTTTTATTCCAGACAAATTTTCCGTCTGTATAAAAAAGTAATGCTCCATTAGCATCAGCAATACTAGCGCATCCTTCGTCAGTATTCATTGCTCCATCCGTTAAAGCAATAGGGACACCTGAATTAAAATCCAGTCCTGCATTGTGACCGAAGTACCAGATGTTTGCTTCCTTTTGAGCAGAAAGTGCTGTGGTCAAAGCAAATAAAATAAAAAGTGGGAGAAACTTTTTCATAGCCAGGTTTAGGTTTTGGTATTTAAAATATTAGTATTTTTTAAGCATAATTTTTATAAATCAGATGTTCATGAATATGGAAAAGTAGCATTATAGTAACTCCTGTTTTCAATTTGAATAGGGAGATAAACTTTAACGTCTATTTTTAATAATATAACAATCGGTAATCAGAAAAATTAATTTTAAGTTGATAAACTGGTGAAATGTCTGAAATAGACATCATCATTTGTTTATAGGATTATGAGGATTCTAGAAATAAATAACTGATAGGTCTTGTTAGGTAAGAGGCACGTATTTAGGTAACGTGCTGCCTAGGAAAAAGGAAATTTCAAAAAAATCTTATTGTAAAAAAATCTAATTCATTAGGCAAGACAATTATAAGAAAAAAAATAATATTTTTCTAATAAAATGAAACAGATATTTAAGTATTACTTTATATTTTTTGAATGGGTAACAAACCTATTGTTATCAATCATAAAAAAAAACAATCTTTGTAAAAGGCATTTTGAAACAATATATTTACAATAAAATTTCAGAAATTAAACATACTAATAAAATGCCTCTCACCGACAAGTACATCAATCCATTGACGGATTTTGGTTTTAAAAAACTCGGTGAACAAATAAATACTCCACAGATTAAAACTTAAAATTATAAGTCAGCGATGGTAAAATAGGAAAAAGAGAAACCTGCTTTGCTTTGAAAGAATCAGGAATAGCATCATCATTAGTATCATTAATATCTATGTAAAGAAAAAATGGATTTCGACGATCATAGGCATTATAAATACTTAAAGTCAAATCAGAGGTTCCCCACCGATGCCAAAATTTACAAACAACACCCAAATCCATTCGATGAAAATTAGGCATCCGAAAATCATTTCGCAAAGAATATTCTGGAATTACAAATTGTGGATCTGCCCCAACAATATCTTGAATAAAAAATCTTCCAATGGGAATTGTCGTCGGAGCACCTGAAGTGAAAATCCAAGTGGCAGTCAAATTCCATCTACGATTTAATTGGTACAAAGCAACAATCGACAAATCATGTCGAGTATCATAGCGAGGTGGAAATGGATCACCATTTCGAATAGCATCAAATTCTAATTCACTCAAAGAAAGCGTGTAACCTATCCAACCCGTAAATTTTCCATTCTTTTTTTCTAAATAAAGTTCATTCCCATAGCTCGTTCCATTTCCAAAAACAAATTCTCCACTCAAATTATCATTGACAAAAATCTGTGCGCCATCTCTCAAATCAAC
>Ga0209187_1003882_pt1 | contig 11923 bp, 7 predicted proteins | sample BantaG_FD_187430 | JGI IMG/M metagenome (GOLD analysis project Ga0209187, IMG submission 187430) | Marine algal microbial communities from Bantry Bay, Ireland - BantryBay_4 metaG (SPAdes) (version 2) | ecosystem: Host-associated > Algae > Red algae > Unclassified | place: Bantry Bay, Ireland... | reverse complement strand
CGCGCTCGCCATATTAATTCCGGTCGCGGCAGGCGTGCATAGCAAGTCCGTCCAGAAGATGGCCGGCGAGCTCCCGCTCATCCATGACATCACAACGGATACGCAAAACCCGCCGACTTTCAGTGCGACAATGGCTGAAATCCGCGCCAAAACCGAAGGCGTCAATACGCTGGATTATGTCGGCAAAAAAGATTTGCGGGAGAAGAAACTCGTCTCCGTCTTGCAGACCCGGGATTACCCGGACGTCAGGCCGCTGGTTATGTCCGATGACGTCGAGGTTGTCTTCGCCGAAGCCAAACAAGTCGCGCTTCAGATGGGCTGGGACATTGTCAACGAGGACGCGGCGTCCGGCAAACTGGAAGCCACGGCCTCGACATTTTGGTACGGGTTTAAAGACGACGTCGTCATCCGCGTGCGTCCCTCAGAAGGCGGCGGAAGTGTCCTCGACATCCGCTCAGTTAGCCGCGTCGGCGCGTCTGATTTGGGCGCGAACGCCGCGCGCGTCAAGACGTTCCTGAAATTGATGCGGGTGAATTAGAACTTAGTCGTAAAACAATAGTCTGGTCTGATGCGACACTAAGCACAGACATTAGCTGGCGTTTTATTACGCTCAAAATAAGCCCCTCAATATTAAGCTCCATTCAGACCCTATTCAACTTGGCCCGGCCATGCGTACACTATGTCCAGAATGTCCAGATTAACACATCTCATTGGCAGTGTTGCACTCACAGTTATTGGACTGACATCACCTGCCACGAGTTCTTCATCCATTCCTAATGTAACTTATGAGATTCACCCTGGTGCTATATTGGACGAGGCCCCGTATATTTCTGGTTTCGACTGTTTGGTTCATGGCGAAAGATACGGCAGGCCTGTCTGTGACTATTATAAAGCGAAGGCATCAAGCCCTCTAATAATAAGCCAAACATCAGAAGAGATATGTTTTAAAGATGTCACGCCCTTAAGCGTTCCAAGAGAGTATAAGGCAGAGACACTCTACCGCATTATAGTCGAAACGGAGTCGGGCAAACAGGGTGGCCGTTTTGAGGGTGCCACCTTCGCCCGCATATTATCACTCCCAGCAGACCTCCGAGAGGGGGAAACGACACTCTGGTATGTGACTACGACAGTCGCTTTGTATGGCTGCAACGTCCCTTATGATAAAAAGTCTAACGCCCTTGGCGTAGAACATAAAACGGACCGTATAGAAAGGCTTAGCAAGTCTCATAATATACCGATTTTAGATAATGAGTTAAGCGAGCTGATACAGATCCGCGCAGAAGAGAAAAGACTTCAAAGCGAGATGCAAGCCGCCGTTGTAAAGATGATAATGAGTGGAGAAATTTATCCAGCGTCGCTAGGTGGGGGTGGGCCGCTCAGTGGCGAAATAATGAACAAACTTCCCAAAGACGTTCTTCTAAGCATGTTCGAGGTTAGTCAGCGCCTCGAGGCCATTGAGGCGCCTTTCGAAGCGGCCGAAAAGGCGGATATAATTCGTGAAGAAATGGCCAAATTGAACGAGACATCCGGCGTTCCGATTTCATTCCAAGACATCGAGGAAGCTGTTGTCTTAAATGCCGAAAAAGACAGAATTCAAAAAAGAACTCAACTTGAAGCTAGAAGGAAATGGAGGGATGAGGGCGGCCCATTGAGCGGCGTTCAACAGCCCCTCCCAAATGCGCAGGATAATGTACGCCTTAAAGAGATTGAAGCCAGACTAAAGGCGATTTACTCGGTTAGGGATGGGCGTGGATATTAGCCTTAAATTCATAATGAATTCAATTTAACGAAATCAAAGCTATTTTCTCGGGCTGCATTCAGCCTCGCTCAGCTATTTCAGACTAGCGCTGCCGGGCTAAATCCTTTGATGTGGGTCTGGGACTTTGGACGGCAGTGCGCCCCTTTGAAGTTTTGAATGAGTTGGCGGTAAAAACATGGAGAGTGACATTGCCAGATGGCTTAGCTTTGCGGCTAAGGTCGAAGATAAGCTGTACACACTTAATAATGATGCGTTTTCTGACACTTATAAAACGGGGCTTACGAATTTACTTCATGACCTAAGAAACGAAGCGGCTAAAGTTGAGAGCTCTATTGTAGCCGAGAAGCAGGCGGGCTATTTTAACGCCAACATCCTTGCGCAAAAACTCAGAAATGCCGCGTATTTTGTGCGCAGTGTGTAACTGAGAGTTTTACAGCCGGATTACCCCGCCAGCCTGTAAGCCCCCTTTAGCACGTCTCCTTCCGCTACAACTCGCCCGGTTTCGACCATGTGATTGATATGGGCGAGGACGCTGTGCGCGGCGGCGGGGTAGAGGCGTTTGTCGAGGCTTGCGTAGATAATGGGGACAATGTCGGCGATGGAGGTGAGGCCGTCCCCCAGGCAATTTGCGATTTGAACTTCGCGGGCGTGGCGATGAGCGATGTACGCGCTAACAAAGGCGTCAGGCTCCGTGATGCACGGGCCATGTGTCGGCCAGATGTGTTTGAATTTCCGCGCATGAATATCTTCCAGGCTCGCCAAGTAGTCGCCCATGTCTCCGTCCGGCGGGCTCACGACGCTGGTGGACCAGCCCATAATATGATCCCCGGAAAATAGCGTGTTTTCTTCGCGGAGGCCGTAGCAAATATGGTTGGACGTATGCCCCGGCGTATGAATGGCTTCGAGCGTCCAAGTCTCGCCGAGATCTTTCGGTCCCTCAAACACTTCGCCGCCGCGGATTTCTATATCGGGTTTGAAGGCCAGGTCGTCGCCGGCTTCAAGGCGCACTTCGCCCATTTTCGGCTCGCGTCTGGGCGCGCCGTAGCCGTAAACTTTGCAGCCATGTTTATCCGCGAGCGGGTGGGCGTAGGGGCAGTGATCGACATGGTGATGGGTCACAAGGACATGGGTGACCGTGCGCCCTTCGAGCGCGGCGTCGAGCGCGGCCATGTGATCGGGTAAGACCGGGCCGGGATCTATAACGGCAACATTTTGGTTTCCTATTATGTAGACGCCGGTGCCGGTATATGTGAACGGGCCGGGATTGTTCGCAATCACGCGCCCGATGAGCGGCGAAAGCGTATCGTAGCGGCCATAGGCGAAGTCGAAATCGCGCACAAAAGGAATGCTCATGACATAGGTCTCATAACAAAAGGTCTAGGGGGCAATCCTGACGGGAACGGCGCCCGCGTCAAGGTCTCTGTCATTATCCGCCGGAACATGCCCTGCGATAAGGGCGGGCGTTTCCAGAACCGCGTCCTTAAAGCTCGCGGCTAAAATGTCCACAGAGCGTAATTTGTCCTTGAACGGCAGGGCGCGCGGCGGGCCAATATCGTTCTTATTGACGCCGACAATATATATCCGGCCATCATTTTTATCGCGCAGGACATTCAGGCAGCCCCAATCGAGGCCTATGTCGGCGCAAAACCGGCTGATCTGGGCGCGTTCTTCGGGGCGAAGGACGTTTTCAGTGTCCACAAGAGCCGTATGGCTGTCGATTTTGCTAAAACGGGCGTCTTTTGGGCGGGCCTTCACATAGACGAGTGGAACTTCGCCCTTGACGGTCGGGCAGCAAAAGTCTGTGACAAAGCCGGGCTGTAGCTCCGTGTCGATGAGGCGCTGATAGGCGAAATCACCTTTGGGTTTAAACGGCGCTCTGATAATGCGGCTATCATGGTGGCCATTGCGCTCAGATTTAACAACAATATCCCCAATATAAGCGCTGGGCTCCACAGCGATATCATAGCCAAATGCGCGTCTAAAAGCCTGCGCGATGCGCGGGGCCGACAGGTCTTCGCAAAAGAAATTAAAGCCCGGCGCCAGAGGGTTAGGTCGCCGCAGAGCTTTGGGGGCGGTTTTGTTTTCAAAAAAGAAGACAGCATCGGCTTTATGGGGATCTTTAATGAGGCGTCCGCCCGCACGGCGGTTAACGCTCCAAATCAGATGCGAGGGCCGGGGGCGGCTGGGGGTGAACGCGATTGTAAAGTTTGAGCGCTTCATGAGCGTGCGCGCTTTAAGCGACATATGGTATCTTAGGCCCGGATTGGACTCAGGGGCAAAGGCCATGCCGCCAGTGGAGTGAGAAACTGGAGGTTGAACCGCGCTTACCCGCGACTTTTGTGTGTGAGCATTCCGTTCAGACATGGGCTGAGTTTAACCCGCTTCGTTAACTCTGGCTAGGCAAATCAGATGACAGGTCTGTGACCTAACGGACACGGCGCACACGGGTTGCGCGGCCCTTGTCGTTCACGCGGAGTAAAAAGCTCCCCATGGCGGCTTTTGATATTACAGCCGTATTAGGAACGCCTCCCCGCACTTTCGGAATACGGATGGATTCTGACCTTGTTTGCTCCCAGACTTGGCCATTTTTAAAGAAAAAGCGTGTCTTATTGCGGCCAAATTCAGTCGTTTTCTGAATCTCTAAGGAAACAGACTTCAAATCATCGCCGCCGAGCGCAGGTTGCTTTTCAGCTTTAGCGGTCTTGGTACGGGTTTGGCCATTTTCAGTTACAGGCGACGGCGAGCTACCGACAATGGCGACCTCTTTTGATTCGGATTTATCTTTTTTGAAAAGCTTTCCCAGAACCGGGAGGAAGGGGACATTATACCCAAAGGCATCCTGCTCGACCTTTTCGACTTCGGTTTTGCTCACCGTCACGACTTCGCCGCTATCCTCAGCCGCTTGAAGGCGTCCGACAGCATTATCATAGCATTCTAGCCGTTCGAGGGCGTTCGGGACTGATTTACAGCCGTAAACGGCGGATATTTCCTCGGGCTGCGCGGCTGATTGCGCCATTGCCGACGGTGTCAAGGCCATAAGCAGTACGATAGAGAGGGCGTGACGGGGCATAACTGTTGTAAATCGCATGTGAGCTCGCAAAATAATTTCATCTAAGGCTATATTATCCGATTATTCTGCAAAAGCACGATGAAATAGCGGCAGCCTGCAGAAGAATTTTTCGTTATCCGCAAAATATTGGAATATATACGCTTTTCAGAGGCCGTTGCAATTTTGCAACAGCAAAAATTTGAATCTATTTTTTGTGGACATTCTGTCACATTAGCCCTTGAGCTATGTTGCAAAATGTTCATAAACAGGCCCCAAGTCGGGAACAAGCCCGAAATATCACTTATAAAACCAGTTCGAAGGGGTTTTTCATGAATATTATCGATAAAACACGTCTATTGCAGACATCAATGCTCACAGGATTGATGATGAGTCTGGGCGGGATGGCCTATGCACAGGACGCTGAACCAATTCCAACTGCGGCAGAGACTATCGCTGAGGACGAAGATGATTTTGTTGCAGAGGAAGATGAAGTCGTAGTTACAGGTTCTCGTCTTAAACGTAATACATTTACGTCTGTTTCTCCACTGCAAGTCGTTGATGGAGAAGTGGCGCGTGATTTGGGTCTCGTGGACGCACAGGATATCCTATCCAACACATCCGTTATTTCAGGACAGCAAAACACAATTGGTGTTTCAACGGCTTTTAATGGTGGTTTGCAGCAAGCGTTTACAACAATCGGTAACGCAACGCCTAACCTTCGGGCTCTTGGTTCCTCAGTGACAGGTCGTGCACGCACACTTGTTCTAATCAACGGTCGTCGCCTTGGCCCGATCGGCGTTGGCGGTGCTCCTGCTAACCCTGACGTTTCTATGATTCCTGGTACAATGATTGAACGCGCTGATATCCTTCTGGATGGTGCGTCTTCTGTATATGGTTCAGATGCTGTTGGCGGCGTTATTAACTATATCATGCGTGAAGACTTTGACGGTGTTGAGCTTTCAGCTACCTCGTCTATGGCTGAACATGGTTGGGGACAGCAACATGTGTTCTCTGCGACGACAGGTGTCTCAAATGACCGTGGCTTTATCGGCGTTGCTGCTGAATTGAACTTCCAAGAAGAAGTTGAGCAAGGCGAAGTCATTCGTGATTTGTTTGGCCGTACTCAAGGTCAACTTTGTTCGACGTCCATCGGCGAATTTATCGACGGTACGCCTACACCTGGCGCTAATTTCCGCGGTGACGTCAGCGGCGACCGCGTAGAAGTTTGTAATGGTATTCCAGCTGGATTTAACATTACTGGAAACTTTGGTACTGTAATCGGAACTAACGCTACGGGCACATTAGACCCAGTTCCCGGCGCACCGGGATTCTTCCTGCGTCCAGGCTCATTCTTCTTGCCAAATAACGATCCTGCAATTAACGCCTTCCCTGGAACAGATTCTTACTCTCCAGAAGTCCGCCGTGTTTCATTCTATGCAACGGGTGAATACGATGTCGGTGGTGGCAATGAAGCTTTCTTCGAAGGCATGTTTTCAAGTCGTCGTTTGGAAAATAAAACGACAAGCCAAGAAATTCTGCCATTCGCAGATGATACGCCTTTCAACCCATTCGGAGGCCCTGGCCTACTTGTTTATGGTGTTGAGAACGGTATTCGCCAAGAAATTGACGTTTCACGTATGGTTGCAGGTGTCCGCGGCGATCTAGATTTCCTAGGTATGAATGACAGCTGGACCTATGAGGTCTTTGGCCAGCATCATCGCTCCAATGGTTTTCAGTCACGTACAGGTTTTCTTGTTGAAGACCGTATCGTTGCTGGATTGGACCCGGATTGCCCAACACCTGTTGGTCCAAACTTCTTCGGTTTCGACCAGAACCGTTCACCAATTGCATGTGTTCCGCTTAACCTCTTCACACCTGAATTCTTGACAACGGGCCAGTTTCCTACTCAAGCGCAAAATGATTTTGCTTATGGTGTAGCGGCTGTTCAGACTGAAGTAGAACAAAGCATTGCTGGTGGTTTCATTACTGGTGATTTGTTCAAGATTCCTACAGGCGGCATGTCTGGTATCGTTCTGGGTGTTGAAGCCCGACGTGACCAAGTTCGCACAACACCGTCCGACAACCTTCGTCAGGGTCTCCTACAAGGCTTGGATGCTGACTTGGGCTCGAATGGCGAGCGTTGGATCCGTGAAGCATTCGGTGAGGTTTACTTGCCACTTGTTGAAGACAAACCGTTCATCAAAAGCTTAACTTTGGAAGGCGCAATGCGCTACACCGATGAAGAATTTGCTGGTTCTGATATTACTTACCAAGTTAAAGGTGAGTGGTCTCCTAACGATTGGCTTAATTTCAAAGCGGGTTATGGAACATCCTTCCGGGCGCCTGATACAGGTGAGCAATTCGGTACAGGTACGGTTTTCGTATCTCCTAGTCGCATTGACCCATGTATTGTTAGCTCACTAGCGATTAATCCAAATACCAATACTTATGATGCGACATTGGATCAACGTACTCAGGTTGTTTTGAATAACTGTATCTCACTTGGATTGGACCCGACAACATTAGGTACTGTTGGGCAAGGAACTCCAACACTGGCATTTACATCATTGCCAGTTGCCTTTGGTAACTTTGGTAACATCGCGACCGACCCTGAAACGTCTAAAGCATTTTTTGCCGGATTTAGTGTTGATCAACCATGGTTCGACGAAGTTGGCGTCCGTTTGGCATTTACATATTACGATTACATTGTTGAGGGTTCCATTGGTCAGTTGACGCGTGGTCAAATCCTCTCTGAGTGTTTCGATTCTGTAGGACTGACTGATCCTTTGTGTGCCTTCCAAGTCCGGGATCCAGGAACGGGCGCACTGGTTTCTGTGAATGAGGCTTCAATCAACCTCGGTGAAACTACGTCCCGCGGTTATGATGTAAATCTTCGTATCGATTACGAACTTGATCAGCTTAAGCTTGATGCACCTGTCGATTTGAGCTGGGACATCACAATGACACAGTCCCTTGAAAACACTGAAGACGTTCTTGGTGATGGAAATATCACGGATAACTTAGGTCGCCTCAGAGGTGGTGGTGGCTTCCCTGATTACAGTGCTGTTTCACTTATTCGTGCAAACTATAAAGACATTGGTCTTACATGGCGGACACGATACATCTCGGACCTGTTCGGTACGCCGGATCGTGGTAACTCATTCGACCCTTGCTTTGACTTCAATGCGGGCGCGCTTGATCCTAATTGTCGTGAAGCAGAATTTACTGATGGTTACTGGCAGAATGATGCCTTCCTAAGCTATTCTGCAGATACTTGGACGGTTCGTGCCGGTGTCACCAACATTTTTGACGAAGTGCAAAAAGTTGATGATGATCTCGCTCTAGCCAATGTGGCAATTGCATCTGGTCATGACACATTTGGTCGTAGCTTTACTGTTGGCGCTCAAAAACGTTTCTAGTTTTCAGAACTAAACATGTTATTTTAAGAGGCCTGCTATTGCGGGCCTCTTTTTTTTTGCTTATTGTTTCATGGAATTAAAAGTTAGAGAGCCCTACATGAAACACTTAATTACCGCCTTTATTGCGACTAGCGCATGTCTCACAACACTTAATCTTCCGTCTGTAGCTCAGGCTAAGGTTATAAAAGCTGAAGTTTGGGCGGATAACCCGGATGTATCATCTGTATCTTTGAGCCCTGATGGTAAAAACCTAGCAATGCTTCAGCGCACAGAGCGCGGTGGGCAGTATCAGGTCGTGACATTCAATACAGATAATCCATCGGCGACGATGCAGCGTCTGGACACAGGCCGGCTTGTCCCTACAAGGGTCAACTGGGCCAACTCTGATGTTATACTCGTGAATATGTACGAAGAAGCGAAAGTCGGTAAGGATATCAACCGTGTTGGTCGTATCCTGGCCTTTAACGTCAGAACCAAGAAGTCCCTGGCACTTCTTGATGGGAAAAGAAAAAGTAAACGTTCGGGCGGTAGCGTAAACGCAGCTGTGTCAGCTATTGGACAAGGTGGTCTTGTAAACCTTCTGCCAAAAGACCCTAAAAACGTGATGATGCAATTCCGCGAAGATGCCGGCGCGCCTAACTATTACAAAGTTGATGTGTATACGGGCGATAAAGAACTCATGGGCAAGGGTAACGACCGTTACGGCGGCTTTGGCTTTGATGATGATGGCGAATTGCGCACTGGCTCTACCCTTGAACCTGACGGACCAAGAATTGTAAGCCTTGCCAGGCCAAAGGGTAGAGACAATTGGGTGACTATGGGCGAACAGGACGCAAGAAAGCGTGGACGTTACAATCTATTTGGATTCTACGACATGGCTCGCCCTAACATTGCGTTAGCGGCTTCAGATAGTCCGGGCGGAAACAATACGAAGATATATGAGCAGGATGTTAGCAACCCGAGCGCAAAGAGAGTTGTGTATGAAAAGCCAGGTTATGATGTCGGCTCACCGTTGACATCCCCGCGTATGAAGGATGGCCGCAAAGTAGTTGGATATACTTATCATAGCAAAAAACGTGAAGAGTATGACTACACGGATCCGGAACTTCGTAACATATATGCAAGTATTGAAGGGTCATTTCCAAATGACAACATTTTCATATTGGATGTATCGGACGATAATCAAACGACTTTATTCGTTGTTTCGGGGCCGCAAAACGCGGGTGAATACTACATGATTAAGAACGGGAAAGCCGCGAAAGTTGCGACGCGTTACGCCGAGATAGACAAGGCAAGCTTATCTCCTCAACGTCTCGTCAATATTAAAGCGCGCGACGGCCGCGAGGTTCCAACACTTGTGACTGTTCCAAAAGGTGCCGGTCCGCATAAAGCTATCGCATTACCTCATGGTGGGCCTTGGTCTCGTGATACATATGGTTTTGATACTTGGGCTCAAATGTTGGCCAATCGTGGATATGCGGTTGTTCAGCCACAATTTCGCGGATCGACTGATCTTGGACTCGACCATTGGATGGCAGGCGATAATCAGTGGGGCCTGGCTATGCAGGATGATGTTGAAGATGCTATGCTTGAGCTTGCAAAGCAGGGCTTAATAGATCGCGATAAAATGGGTATCTTTGGATGGAGTTTTGGTGGTTACACAACCAATGTCGCCATAACTCGCGGCAATGACATTTTCAAATGCGCCGTGTCCGGTGCGGGCATTTCTGACGTTACGCAAATTGCAGGCGGATTGAGCGGTAGCCGCTTCTTGCGTCAATATCAGAAGCCTACGATTTCAGGTTATTCTCCGATTAATCACGTGGAGAAGGCGAACATGCCGGTTATGGTCGTGCACGGAAACCTAGATCGGACCGTTGATGTTCGTCAGTCTCGCAGGTTTGTTGATAAATTAAAGGATGCTGACAAAGACGTTAAGTTCATTCAGATTAAGAACATGTATCATAACCCTGCAACAGCAACTCGTTACAAAGATTACATGACGTTTTATCCGGCCATGTTTAAGTTCTTAGATACAAAATGCGGCTTTTAGAGTGTGAACATTAAAGAAAACCCCCGCTGCAAGGCGGGGGTTTTTTTTGTGCTTATTTTTAGGGTTTGGCGAGGGGCGGGTAACTTTAAGCCTACTCCACCAACCCAATATCCGCCTTCAATTCCTGTCCCGCTTCCATTGCGGCTCTTGCCCGCAGAACCGCTTGGACCTCTGGCAAGCTGCGGATTTCTCTTAGACTTTGGAGTTCCTTGGCGGCTTCGACGCTGCCGCCGAAAAGTTCTTCGAGCTGCTCGGAGGTTGATTTGGCTTTCGGGAACTTTTTGAAGTAAAATTTATCCCCGTCCTCAATCTCGGCGAGGGTCTTGGCGACCTCTACGGCTTTCATAAAGCCGCCAAGCTCGTCAACAAGTCCGCGCTCTTTGGCCTGCGCGCCGGTCCAGACGCGGCCTTTAGCGATCTCGCGCACGGTTTCAATGGGGATATCACGTCCCGCTGCGACGCGGCCCGTAAAATCATCATATATGTCTTGCAGTTGACCGCGATATGCAGCTTCTTGGCCTTGCGTGAACGGCTCATCCGGGGAAAACACGCCGAGATAGTCACCGCCGACGCTGATGCCTTCAATATTATACCCGACCTTCGCGAACGTATCGCGGAAGGCGATTTTCCCGCCAAACACCCCGATAGATCCCGTTATCGTAGACGGCATGGCGACGATTTTGTCCGCATTCGCCGCTACGTAATAGCCGCCGGAGGCTGCATATTTGCCCATGCTGATGACAACGGGCTTGCCGGCGTCTTTGGCGCGGGCCACGGCGGCGTGGATTTGATCGGACGCAGCAGGAGATCCGCCCGGGGAACTCACCCGGAAGACAATCGCTTTGACGTTTTTATCTTTCGCCGCGCTGTCAAAAGCTTTGGCAAGTGTATCGCCGCCCATGGTGACAGATGGATTGAACGGATTGCTACCATCGGAGGAGCTGCCGGTCATGACCGCGCCTTCGCCGCCAATGACCGCAATCGCGGGGCCGCTAAATTTGGGGGGCACAGTATAAGTGTTGATGCGTTTAAACTTGATTTTGTCGCCGCCGGCCTTTGTTTGGGCATAGGCTTTGGCCTCTTCGTATTGACCCAGCATATCTATCATGCCCTTAGCCAGTACATTTTCCGCGCTGTGGGGCGAGGCCATGAAGACAGATTTTACGGCGTCTTCGCTCATCTCCCGGTCTTCGGCAATATGGCCGAGCGCTACATTATAGAGTGAGGTGAGATAAGACGTTGTCGATTCCCTGTGCGCCTCGGTGAGGTCGCTTTGCATATACGTGTTGGCCGCGTTCTTATATTCGTGAAACTGAATGATTTGCGGCTTGGCCTCGATTTTTTCCATAACGCCGCCGTAAAACTCAGCTTCGGAGCGCATGCCGGCCACCGCGAATCCCGTTGTATCCTGCTGCCAAATCTCGTCTGCGGCGGAAACGGCGAGGTACGGCATAACGGACGTACCTTCAAATCCCTGGGCGTGGGCAATGACGAATTTACCGCTGGATTTAAAATCAAGTAAGCCTAGGCGGAGCTCTTCGGCTGTGGCCGGTGTCATGCCAAAGCTGTTGGCGCGGATAAAGAGACCTTTTATATTCTTATCATCTTTTGCAGCATGCAATTTGCGGACAATACCCGTCGTG
>Ga0209187_1003881_pt1 | contig 11924 bp, 12 predicted proteins | sample BantaG_FD_187430 | JGI IMG/M metagenome (GOLD analysis project Ga0209187, IMG submission 187430) | Marine algal microbial communities from Bantry Bay, Ireland - BantryBay_4 metaG (SPAdes) (version 2) | ecosystem: Host-associated > Algae > Red algae > Unclassified | place: Bantry Bay, Ireland... | reverse complement strand
GAGTATCCCATGGAGAGTAGCATATGACATCAGCTATATTCTTCTTCAAAGTATGATTATAACCAGATGGGGAGAAGAAACTAAGAATCGTCGTACTATGGTTCTGATGATGATAGTGCTTTAATAGTGGTGCAATTCCCTCATATTCCCCGTATGAAGCGCAATGAAACCATATGTTCTGTCCATCATTAAGTGGGAAAATCTCTTGATTTTTTCTCCCCACATAAAGCTGTCTGATCCGAGAAGAGAAGAAACTGAGGACTGGTAAAAATAGGTACACTATCCTGCTGAATATGCTATAGAAAAACATAGAATCACAGGATAATCAAAATATCTGTGGATTAGGTTCTTTTATGGCACCATAATACTTACAAATTCAGTTACTTTTGCGGACTGTAAAGGTGATTATATAAACTAAACTGTGACTATGGGATATAAGAAAGTGGAGACTTATGATGAAGATGTAACTAATTTATTGAAAAATAAATTTGAGGATATCTTAGATTCTATGGGAGAGGATAAGTCAAGAGATGGCCTTCTGAAGACTCCTGAGAGAGCTGCCAAAGCGATGCAATACTTGACTCAGGGTTATGATCTGGACCCAGAGGCGATATTAACAGGCGCATTGTTCAAAGAGGATTACAGTGAGATGGTTATCGTGAAGGATATAGAATTGTATTCTCTATGTGAGCATCATATCTTACCTTTTTTTGGCAAAGCACATGTCGCTTATATACCTAATGGTCATATCGTAGGTCTAAGTAAAATACCGAGAATCATAGATGCATTCGCCAGAAGACTTCAAGTCCAAGAAAGACTTACTGACCAGATACTTCACTGTATCCAAGATACACTGAAGCCTCTTGGTGTAGCTGTAGTCATAGAAGCTGCTCATATGTGTATGATGATGAGAGGTGTCCAGAAGCAAAATTCCATAACGACCACATCAGCTTTTACTGGTGAGTTTAAAAATGTAGAGACTAGAAATGAATTTCTAACGCTGATTGACACTAAGCACAGATAAAATAAGATTTTACTTTAAGGCTCATGAACCCTTGAAGTAGTAACCTGACTTAATAAAGATATGAAAGCTGCATTATTCCCAGGACAGGGATCACAATTCATAGGCATGGGAGCTGATCTCGCATCTAAAAATGAGCGAGCTAACAAGTTATTTCATCAAGCAAATGAGATCTTAGGATATGATATATTATCCATCATGATGAATGGCCCAGAAGAGAAACTAAAACAGACTAATATCACTCAGCCTGCTGTATTCATTCACTCACTGGCTGCGCTCGCAGCTAATCGAGATCAGATAGAGTATGATTTTGTAGCTGGTCACTCTCTGGGTGAGCTGACTGCTCTGGTCGCTGCGGAGTGTATTTCATTTGAAGAAGGACTGCTCTTAGTCAAAGAACGAGCAGAATCTATGCAGTATGCTTGTGAATTACAAAAGGGCACCATGGCTGCCATACTGGGACTTGAAGATTCTCAGGTGGAGGAGACTTGCAGCACCATAGATGGTGTAGTCGTCGCAGCTAACTATAATTGTCCTGGACAATTAGTCATATCAGGTGAAGTATCTGCCGTAGAAGCAGCTGCAGAGGCGCTTAAGTCGGCAGGAGCTAAACGAGCTGTGCTATTAAATGTAGGCGGTGCGTTTCATTCAGAATTAATGCGTCCCGCACAAGACCGATTAGCGAAGCAGATAGAGAAGACCACATTCAGTGAGCCGCTGAAGTCAGTCTATCAAAATGTGTCTGCTCAGGCAGAATCCGAAGCGGAAGACATAAAAGCTAACTTGCTGAAACAACTGACCTCACCTGTCAGATGGACTCAGACGATGAATCAAATGGTCGCTGATGGCATAGACTCATTCGTAGAAATAGGTGGTAATGGTAAGACCCTTAGCTCATTCGTCAGAAGAGTTTCAAGGGATTTAGAAATAGAATCATATACATAGATCTTAAATAGTAGAAAGATATCATATGCCATTGGATAAAGGGACAATATTAATAGCAGAGCCATTCATGATGGACCCTAACTTTAAGAGGTCAGTCCTCCTCCTATGTGATTACTCTACCGATGAAGGCTCAGTAGGATTCGTATTGAATAAGTCGATAGATATGTCTTTGAATGAATTGATTGCTGATTTCCCAGCATTTGATACTAAAGTGAATTTTGGTGGACCTGTCGCGACTGATACCATTCACTACATCCATACCTTAGGGGAACTCATAGATGACAGTATCAAGGTCGGAGAAGGAATATACTGGGGTGGTAGTTTTGAAAAAGTCAAATTCTTGATTCGATCAGAAATGATTCAGCCTAAAGATATCAGATTCTTCATTGGCTATTCTGGATGGTCTGCAGGACAGCTCGAAGACGAATTGGAGATCGGCTCATGGGTCATACATGAATCAGATCCTAACTATATATTCAAGTCCAGTCAAGATGAACTATGGACTCAGACACTAATCAATAAGGGCAATGCATACAGTGTCATATCACAGATGCCCGATAACTTCAATTTGAACTGATCGAATGATCTTACTTAAGGATATAAATTTTGGTTTTGGAGAAAGAACCATACTGAACGATATCAATTTTGCCATAAAGGCAACTGATAAAATAGGCCTCATAGGACGTAATGGAGTCGGGAAGTCTACGCTCTTTAAACTGATCATGGGCGAACTCGCACTGCGCAAAGGATCAGTCGATATTCCTAAAGAATACACCATCGCCTACTTAGAGCAGGATAGAGACTTCACTTCCTCCGACTCTGTCGTCGACTATGTAGTCGCTTCTCAGAAAGAACTACTCAATCTTAATAATGACCTCGCCGAAGTCCAGAAGCAGCTCGATGAAAGAACCGACTATGAGAGCGATAGCTACATGCAGCTCATCACTAAAATGACAGACCTTAATGAGATGCTATCTCTGGCCAGTCCAGAAGAAGTCACTGCTAATGCCGAGATGCTCCTGAAAGGACTTGGCTTTAAGCAAGAAGACTTAAATCAATCACTGACTACATTCTCAGGGGGGTGGCAGATGAGGGCTAAGCTTGCCAGTATCCTACTTAGAAAACCGCAGCTTCTTCTACTGGATGAGCCTACTAACTACTTAGATATTGAATCTATCATTTGGTTTGAGTCTTACCTCAGAGACTATCCTGGATCATTTGTAATTATCTCTCACGATACTGATTTCTTAGATAACACGACTAAGTCTACTGTAGAACTACTCAATGGTAAACTGCAGACTTATCATGCACCATACAGTAAGGCTCAAGAAGAAAGAGAAATTAGAACAGAACAATTAAAGTCTGCATACCTCAATCAGCAAAAAGTCATAGAGCAAAAGCAAAGAACAATCGAACGATTCAGAGCTAGTGCAACTAAAACTTCAATGGCTCAGTCTATGGAGAAGCAGCTGGATAAAATGGAAAGGGTAGAATGGGCTGAAGAAAGTACTTCTCAGATAAAGATTTCATTCTTAGATCCACCGAGGTCCGCTGGTGTCGTCATTAAAGCAGATAATCTCACGAAGTCTTATGGTGATAAAACAGTCTTCTCTAACATTGATTTTGATATAGAAAGGGGACAGAAAGTAGCACTCGTTGGACAAAATGGTCAAGGTAAGTCGACACTGATCAAGCTCATCACAGATAAAATAGAAGCGTCATCAGGAACCATAGGACTTGGGTCTAATGTATTTCACGGTATATTCTATCAGGATCATACGAATGGGATGGATGGGAGTCTGAATGTACTGGAGACATTGGAGTCTAATTGTCCAGCAGAACTAAGGACAAAACTGAGAAATATTTTAGGTGGATTCTTATTCTCTGGCGAAGATGTAGAGAAGAAAGTGAACATCCTATCAGGTGGCGAGAAGACCAGGCTGTGCTTAGCAGACTTACTACTTAGACCATATAATTTGATCATTCTCGATGAGCCGACAAATCACTTGGACATGGCATCTAAGCTGGTGTTACAGGATGCACTTAACCGATTTCAAGGGACACTTCTGGTAGTCTCTCACGATAGATTTTTCCTGCGTGGACTGACTGAGACGACGCTAGAACTAAGAGATGGCCAGCTACACAGCTACTTAGGTGATATAGATTACTTCTTAAAAAAGAGGAATGCTGATAGCTTTAGAGAAGTAGAGCTAGGCAAACAAGAAAAAGCTAAGGCCAAAGGTAAAAAGGAAGGTAAAAGGGAAGATACCCCCAAAGCTCCAATAGACCATGCTAAGCTCAAGGATCTGAAAAAACAAATGAATAATCTGGAGCGAAAGATCAGCCAGATAGAAGATAAAATAAAGAAAATAGAATCAAAAATGGCTGAAGCTGATTTTTTTCAATCAGATACACAGGTCAAAGTCATACAAGACCATAATCAACTTAAGTCTAATCTCGATGAACTAAATACGCAGTGGGATGTCTTAGCAGAAAGGATCATCGAAGTAGAATCTTAATCAGAGTTGATACCAGAATAAGCTAATTCGAGTTATTATTCTTAAATTCACAGTATAACTTATTATGATATGAGTGTTTTAGACTTTGTAAGAGTGGTCATATATAGATTTCATGAAAAAGGATTAGAGGTCTTTTTGGTGAATTCTGAACTAGAGCAAGATCCTGATGTCTGGAAAATTCCTAAAACTGGGATGGTGAATGTCACTATGCAAGATGAATGCATAGAGCTGGATCCTGTCACTAATGATAAAGGAGAAATCTATACCACATATGCTGTAGAAGGAGATTGGCATGATATACCTTCCATCAGAGGCTTAATCAAGCACGATATCAAGTTAGCGAAGCAAACCATAAAGGAAGTCGTTCCTGGTATAGAGAAGGGAGGATTCTTTGCTGTGAAAGAAGCTGTAAAGCACACGATGCCAGAAGAATACAAAGCCTTAAAGGAACTGAAAGACATCCTATTCGATAGAAATGTAGTAAGAAATATTTGACCCTACCACAGTGAAACCAAATATAGAAAGCGTATCCATAGATTCTACTGATTACCAATTTGATAATCTAAAGTCGGTGTATCATGGAAAGGTAAGAGACGTCTATGACTTTGGAAATCGACTTGCCATCGTAGCGACTGATCGGATTTCTGCATTTGACCATATCCTTCCGAGGCCCATTCCATTCAAAGGGCAAGTCCTTAATCAGATAGCCACTTACTTCTTAGAAGCGACTCAGGATATTTGTTCTAACTGGCTGGTAGAATCTCCAGATGAAAATGTCAGCATCGGCATCAAGTGTGAGCCGATTAAGATAGAAATGGTCGTCCGAGGATACTTAGCTGGACATGCATGGAGAGAATACAAAACAGGTAAAAGGATACTTTGTGGAGTTAAGATGGAAGATGGGATGAAAGAGGCGGACCAATTCTCAACACCGATCATCACACCAGCTACGAAAGCTGAGGAAGGTCATGATGAAGATATCAGTAGAGAAGAGATATTAGCGCAGTCCATCGTTAGTGAGGATATCTATAATACCTTGGAAAAGTATTCGCTTAAGCTCTTTCAGCGTGGTACTGAGATGGCTGCTGATAAAGGTCTTATTTTAGTAGACACTAAATATGAATTTGGTATCGCAAATCAAGAAGTCGTCCTGATAGATGAAATCCACACGCCTGACAGTTCCAGGTATTACATAAAAGAAGGATATACAGAACGGCAAGCGGCAGGAGAAAAACAGAAACAACTCTCTAAAGAATTTGTGAGAGAATGGCTGATGGAGCACGGATTTCAGGGGAAAGAAGATCAGCTGATGCCTCATATGCCTGATGGATTCATCTGGCAAGTCAGTGACCGCTACATAGAACTTTTTGAGATATTGACAGGTCAGACATTTAAGCGACATTTTGATTCAGATATAAATCTTAGAATACGAAATAAGATACAGGTCCATATGTCTGATGATATGTAATCAATAATAAAAACAACTGCCTTGGAGAAAAAGTCTTACATCATTCCATCGATTATTCTATGCATAGGATTCGTGCTGGGCTGCTTTGTGCTCGGAGTAAAATGGGTAGAATCTAAAGCAAATAATAACAGATATGTCACGGTAAAAGGGCTTTCTGAGAGAGACGTCATCGCCGATAAAGCTTGGTGGAGCATCAATAGTCAGAATGGAGCAAATACCATAGATGACATACAGAAAAGAGTCTCTGTGGTCGAATCAAAGGTAAAAGCATTTCTTAAAAAGTACGATTTTAAAGAAGATGAAATAGCGATAGAAAGTGTGAATATCTATTCTAATAACTACAAAAATGCAGAATATAGATACAGTGCAGACATCAGAATAAGCGTCACAACTGATGATATTAATAAAGTGATCACAGCACAAAAATCGATTACAGATCTGATATCACAAGGTATCTTAGTACAAGCAGATAAGTGGGCTTCAGGCCCTAAATATTACTACACTAAGTTTAAAGATGTGAAGACTGACATGCTCGCAGAAGCCACACAAGAAGCCAAGCGAGCAGCTGAAGAATTCGCTAATAATTCTGGTTCTAATGTAGGTCTGATCAGAAGAGCGAATCAAGGCGTCTTCCAGATTCTACCTGGGAATAAGACTCAAGAAGATCAGGTCTTCTTTCCAGATAAAAACATTCGAGTCGTATCCACAGTCGATTACTTCTTAGATTAATTAATTTTCGATTGGCGCAAACTTTTCATATTAAAGCTGGAGCTACTGCGCTTGCACATATCAGAGAGCATGGACTGTCGCCTGCTGATATTTCTGTGATGCCTGCAGCTGCCGGAGGACCTAAGTGGATCTCACTGTATGGACTGGATAAATACTTGATGGAAGAGTGGTTCTCAGAGCCAGATCAGCTCCTTCATCTGATCGGAGCTTCAGCTGGCGCTTGGAGAATGCTCTGCTACTGTCTGCCCGATCCACTCGCAGCTTTAGACAGATATCTTAAATACTATGTGGAGCAGAGCTATCCAGTATGGCCAGGGCCAGCGGAGGTGAGCGGAGAATTGCGACACATCATCGAGCAGATCGTAGGAGACTGTCACTATAGTGATATAGAGTCTGCCATCAATAAGAAGCTCTATGTCATTAATAGTAGAAGCCGATTTCACCATAGAGGGGGAAATTTACTTAAATTGAAATTGCTACAGTCAGGATTGGCTAATCTCATATCTCGAAAATCTCTATTTAAATATTTTGATCGAGTCGTCTATCATAGTCAGTCGAATCTTTCATCCGTTATCAATGATGATACCTACGGGATCGAGTGCCAAGAGATGAATCAAGACGTATTCTTATCATCTCTACAGGCTACGGGTTCTATTCCTGCATTGTGCTATCCAGTGGTCATGCAGGACGGATTGAATTATTGGGATGGTGGAATCACTGACTATCATGTGGCATTTGAATATGATGTGTCTGGATTGATTCTATATCCTCATTTCAGTGCATCCATTAAGCCAGGCTGGTTTGATAAGCATCTGCCTAAAAGGGTGGCTAGTCGCCATGTTACCGATCGGATGATTATGATTTATCCTTCTCAGCGCTTTATAGATGCTCTGCCAGACCAGAAGATACCAGATCGAAAGGACTTTGAGGCTTACTTTCAGAAGGATGATCAGCGGATTAAAAACTGGTATCAGGTGGCTCAGTCGAGCGAAGAGCTAGCTGCTGAGTTTAAAGTCTTATACGAATCTGGAAATCTGATGAGTCATATTGAATCATTTTGACATTATTTCTACAGAAGCGTTTTCTTCAATTACAGGTTTGTAGACTATAGTAGTCTAAGCAGGCATGTTCAGTAGTAGTAAATAAATTCAGAAGTATGAGAACTGTTGGTCAATCTGATATGATTTTAGCACTTTTAGGTTACTTGGGTATAATTTAATTCTGTCAAATACCTTTTAGGTTGCTTTTTATCTGGAAGATTCGTTACCCCGTTTATTGCAAAAAACCCTTAAAAGCGAGGTAATAATTCAGGGTAAACGCGTTCAAATCAAATACAAAACTGTCAATTAATAGACTAAATTTCCCGTATGAATAAGGTCTTATTTGTAAAAATTTCTTTAGAATCGTAAAGGGATTTTTAGAAGTGGCGGCTGCCTGCCAGGTACCCAAGACTGAATGGTCCTGTAGGGAATTCAATGTCCCAAATGGACATTGAATAATGAAGGAACCGAGGATTTGTCCTCGGGTGGGGTGGCATTAGCTGGCATAGCTTCCGATAGCTATCGGAATGTTTACTTTTTTTCAATTAAGACTGAATGTTTCCGACAACGTCGGAAATCATAGATTCTAAATGTATCTATGATAAAGAAGGAACCGTACCACTGAGCACGGGTGGGCAGTAAGGCCCGCACGGCGAGTGCAAGTAAGCTTTGCATCTATAGAAAATGTGTTTATGCTTTACTTCTGAATACCCTTTCTTCAATTACAGGTTTGTAGACTGTAGTAGTCTAAGCAGACTCACTATTATTACAAGTCAGGTATTTTTACAGAGACATAGTAGACTTAATATCAAATGACCATCCGCGCCTGTGGCGCTATATCCAGTCCGACAAATTCTTGACTCAGGTATTTATACTTTGCAGCGATAGCGATCATTCCAGCATTATCAGTACAGTATTGGAATTGAGAAATGTAGGTATTCCATCCCAATTCTTTACCAGTAGATTCTATTAGTGACCTTAGTCCAGAATTAGCAGAGACTCCACCAGCTATCGCTATTTCTGCGATGCCTGTACGCTCCGCAGCTTTTTTTAATTTGTTAATAAGAATAGTACATATTCTATCTTGAATAGAGGCACAGATATCATTTCTATTGTTCCTGATGAACTCAGGATCTAACTTTTGCTGATCTCTAAGGAAGTACAGTATACCTGTTTTGAGACCACTGAAACTAAAGTCCAGCCCTTTGACATCAGGTTCGGTGAAGCTGTAAGTGGGTTGACCTAACTTTGCATACTTATCAATCAAAGGGCCTGCAGGATAGTCTAAGCCAAGCATCTTACCTGACTTATCGAATGCTTCTCCTGCTGCATCGTCTAATGTCCTACCGATCACCTCCATCTCATGATGAGACTTCACCAGTACGATCTGAGTATGGCCACCAGACACCGTGAGGCATAAAAATGGAAATGCTGGCTTAGGATCATCTATAAAATGAGCCAATACATGAGCTTGCATATGATTCACTTCTATCAGGGGGATACCTAAGCTCAGCGATAGAGCTTTAGCAAAGCTGACACCTACAATCAAACTGCCCAGTAGCCCAGGACCTCTGGTAAATGCGATAGCATCTAATTCATTTTGCCGAATTCCAGCCTCTTGATAAGCCTGATCCAATAGAGGCACAATATGCAGTAAATGTTGCCGTGAAGCGACTTCGGGGACTATACCTCCGTACTTTTTATGAATAGACTGTGATGCAACTAAATTACACAGAATTGCATCTTCTTTCAAGACGGCAATAGAGGTATCATCACAGGATGACTCGATGGCAAGAATAGTAGGATTCAAAATGATTTCGATTTATGTTGAATTTTGGATTATATGAGGACCGCAATTTCGGTGAAAATTAGTAATATTGTATATATTCAAAAACTTACGGAAACAAAATGAAGTATATTATCAACATTATTCTCTTAGTAGCAATCGTTGTAGCTGCATATTTACTGTATAGTGGTATCAATGAACCTATTGCTTTCAATGCTCAAAAGGAGGCTAGAAAAGACGCTGTAGCAGATAGACTGACTCAAATACGAGAGAGTCAAGAGGTCTATCGATCAATTACAGGCGCTTTTGCTCATAATTTTGATACGTTGATTCAAGTCCTTAAGGTTGATTCGATTCCTTTTGTACAGGTATTTGAAGATCCAGAAGATCCAACCAATGAATCGAAATATGTGTACAAGACATTGTATACCAATGCATTGGACTCTATAACTTCTATGGGTATTAATCTTGACTCGTTAAAATATGTCCCTTATGCATCCCGTGGTACCACATTTGATTTTTATGGAGATACGATGACTTATCAGAAGACAATTGTCTCAGTCACAGAAGTAGGTACGAGATGGAAAAACTTCATGGGTAAATATTCAGATCCCAAATACAGAAAATACGATCAGTCTTACGATCCAGAAAGAATGATCAAATTCGGTGATAGAAACTCTCCTAACTTAGGCGGAAACTGGGAGTAAAATATATGTAAGCTAAGCACTACATGTCTACAGAAAAAAAAGCAGAGACTTCTCTTCATTGTATCATTGAAGAGAAGTTTTTTTATTTTGGTATTATTAATTCGGATCAGCAGATCGTTTCTTCTGATTGCTTAGAAATGGATAATGGTTCTGATTTTTTTAAAAATCCCTATCTACTGGTAGCATATATTAAAGAGTCTCTGAGCGCTTTTCAGATAACTCAGCTTAATATAGGGATCATAAATCAAGACTTTGCACTGCTTCCTCAAGGAGTCAACCGATCTTCCGCGGCGGCATGGATATCGTCTAAACCTTCTGTGGATTCAGAATTATACATTGACGAATTAGATCATGTCAATGTAGCTTACTATGCGCCTCAAGCTTTAGTGTCTGTACTGAAGAAGACATATGAGAGTTATACGCTGAATCATATCGTCTCCATCAATGTCAAAAATAATGATGGTAAATCGGGTGTATTCTCCTACAAGATTAATGGCTTCCAGTTAATCCAAGTGAATAATGATCAAGGTAGATTAGAATACAGCAATATATTTAAAAGTAGATCGGTAAATAGTAGATTATACTACAGTCTATTGCCCTACCATATGCACGACTTAGACAGAGAAAGCGCTACACTTTATTTGAATGATCATAATGAAGGCTCCGTACTCCAAGATAAGTTAAGTCAATACGTCAGAAATATAGAACATATAGAAAAAGGCATCACTTTGTCACAAGACACAGAGCTTACAGAAGATCAAATATATCAATTAAGTAATTTGGCATCATGCGTGTCATAGGAGGCTACTTACGAGGAAGGAAGTTCTATCCTCCGGCTAAGAATTGGCCGACGAGGCCGACGACAGACTATGCGAAAGAAGGTCTATATAATATCTTACAAAATAGAATAGACTTTGAGACCACTAAGATGCTTGACTTATTCGGCGGCACAGGTAGTCAAGGATATGAAGCTATTTCAAGAGGCTGTTTAGATGTCACCTATGTTGATAAGTTTAGAGCAGCAGTAATGTTCACTAAAGCGACAGCCATAGAATTCAAGATAGATGAATACTTAAAAGTCGTGCAAAGTGATGTGGCTAAATATGTAAAGTATAATAAGCAGAAATTTGACTACATCTTTGCTGGCCCACCATATCCACTAAAATGGCTTGACGAAATTCCTAAAATGATTTTTGACAATGAGACTTTAGCAGAAAATGGTTTATTTGTCTTAGAGCATAATCCAAATCATAGCTTTAAAGACTTCGAGTATTACCAAGAAGAGCGGAATTATGGGACGACCATCTTTAGTTTTTTTGGGTATCATAATGCTGATGAGTGATGCGAGCATCTACTTTTTCTAATCCATTGCAATTCCAGTAAAGATTAAAACTCATAGCAACCTAATTTTGAGTTTTTAGAGCTTCGACGATCGCTCTCTCCCCAAAAAGGAAAGAAACTTAACTTCATATAGATATCACTGCCTCGAAAGTCTTGTTGAAATAAAACAGACCCCAATTGTTCAGAACCGATTGTCAAGAATCCCAATCGAGCAGCAAGACCCACTCGCGGTTTTTTAAATTCATAAACAGTCACTGGCATGAAGACACTGATCCATTCTGATTCATAGCGAGGTACGATATGTATTCCATTATCAGCTTTAAGCGAATTTTCATAGATCGGAGTCCGAAAGAATAGCGAACCAGATA
>Ga0209187_1003880_pt1 | contig 11932 bp, 8 predicted proteins | sample BantaG_FD_187430 | JGI IMG/M metagenome (GOLD analysis project Ga0209187, IMG submission 187430) | Marine algal microbial communities from Bantry Bay, Ireland - BantryBay_4 metaG (SPAdes) (version 2) | ecosystem: Host-associated > Algae > Red algae > Unclassified | place: Bantry Bay, Ireland... | reverse complement strand
TATCTGTACCAAATAATGGCTTTTTTGATCTTAAATGAGACCGTAGCTTATTCTCAAGCTCAGAACTTAATTCTAATTTATCTTTCATTTACGCTAAGTTAATAGACACAGTTTAATGAACAGTCTCGAAGTAAATAGTATCCTTATTACCAAACACCAAGTGGTAATAAAAGACAGTCTATTAGGCGAGAATTAGCACACAATCTATTTTATGATGCAATTAGTAGTTCAGAAACAAACTTTACTCAAAGACATCTAAATCTACTTGCCGACAATTTATCAGAGTTATCAAAGGATAATAAGAAGATAATAAATGACTTAAGAAAAGAGAAAAGTATTAAAGACAATCAATTAAGTAAGCTAAAGAAGGATTATTTATCTGGTGCTCTAGAAGCATCATTGTTTAATGAACTGAGAAGTGAATTAGTTATGAAAAGAGCTCAGCTTGAAATTGACTTGCATAAGGAAGAATCCCACCTAATTACTTTGCCAAAAATTGATCACAGTTCATTGGTTAGCTTATGCAATTTGAGTGTTATATACAAAAAAGGTGAATCTAAATTGAAGCGAGATATTACCAGATGTCTATTCCCTGAAGGATTTTCCTTAGATATTGAATCTAAAACCCTACAAACCGCCAGATTGAATAAATTATTTACTGTAAATGATTCAAAATCAATCAATTACAAGTTTATGGAAATAAAAAACGAGACAAATCTTGCGACCTGTCCCGTTTTGGGTGAAAGACCGGATTCGAACCGGCGGCCCTCGGAACCACAAACCGATGCTCTAACCAACTGAGCTACAATCACCGTGTGATTTTAGTGAAAGTTGCCTGTCCCGATAGCTTTAGCAATCGGGAAGCTACAATCACCGTGTGATTTTAGTGAAAGTTGCCTGTCCCGATAGCTTTAGCAATCGGGAAGCTACAATCACCGTGTGATTTTAGTGAAAGTTGCCTGTCCCGATAGCTTTAGCAATCGGGAAGCTACAATCAACATTTATATCTTACTACTTAAATTGACATTAGTCGTTACTATTTCAATTTGGATTGCAAAAGTAAAACACTTATCTATTATAACTACCTTTTTCTTCTTCTAATTTTCTGGATTTGCATCTTCTTTCAACATAAAGATTCTGGTTACTTTATTGATAAGTTGGTCACCCTTCATTAATGATAGTGTAATCTTATTTTCTCCCATCGGAAGACCTTCTATATACATAGTCTCCCATTTATCTAATTTATGTATTTCCCCATTGATATTAGCTTGTATTGTATAACCTCCTATACCTAAGCTGGCATTAGACACATAATAATCAAGCATTACTTTCTTAGCGTCATTGCCTACATAAGTGCCCTTAGGCCTACTATAAGTTACCATGGGTTCTATCACATTTTTGGCAGAAATAATGTTCTTATCTTGGACAGTCACTTTCTTAAGAATATGAGCCTGCTTGGTTTTAATACTTTCGTGATAGGATCTACTTAGAAATGCGAGTAATATATGTTCTCCATCATTTACATTGTAATCAAACTCGGCCACATACTTAGCTGCATAAGGTTCATTGTCTATGATAAGATGTATGTGCTGACCTTTAGCTGAGTTAGCACACATCTTAGCTCCGGCATCTGGTGTTTGCATTCCAAGTTTGTAATTCTCACCCGTCACATCAAAAGAAAATTTTCCTTTTTTATATCTCATATTAGACAAATTAGCGCCATTGTATTCCTGAGATTTCGAGAATGGACTTAATTTGTACTTTAATTTTGTTTTAATTTCTGTATCAGCTTTAGGATCTTCGACAATAGTCGGATTCTTGTCATTTTTACAACTTACAAGAAGAAATAGCCCGATAATTGCAATGTATAAGTGTTTCATATTTTTTTAAGTATTCGTTATATTGATGAAGATAGACGCATTATGTCCATTTTCATACTTATAACTCATTTATTACTGCATATGTTTGTTCAGAATAACAGAGTAATTTAACAGTCATCTACGCTTTAAGTAGATTTAACTTATTAATTTTGAATGACTTAAATATTAATATTATTTTTGATATATAAATCAACCGATTGCATTGAATTATACTGACTCAGAATTAATTGAGATTTTCTACGAAGATGGTTCTAAAGGAATAGAACTCATCTTCAAGCAGTATTATGAGGTAATGTGTAGAACAGCCATCAGAATTACTAAAGAAAGAAGTCTTGCTGAGGATATAGTACAAGAGGTTTTCTTTGAATTATATAAGAAGAGAGAGAAACTGAAAATAGAGTCATTAGTAGGATACCTTAAGAGAGCTGTATACAATAGATCTATTAATAAGGTGAAAGGAAGAAAAGATCATGTAGATGCAGATGAGATTGCATATGAACTAAGTGATAATGGACATAATTCGCAAGATGAAATGGAATATGGAGAGTTAGAAACATTTATAAATGGGGTTATAGATTCATTACCAGAAAAATGTAGGTTAGTTTTTGTACTTAATAGATTCGAACAGTTATCCTATAAAGAAGTAGCTGCAAAGATGAATATCTCAGTAAAGACGGTAGAAAACCAAATGTCGAAAGCTCTTAAAATATTAAGAGCAGAATTTGAAAAATATAAGTATCTTGAAAAAATATTAGACGCGGATAGGGGTATTCTCTCAGAATGATGTCTATAGTGTGTAAGCCATGAATAAAGATTTCTACATATCGCTGATCTCCAAGAAACTTAGTAACGAGCTGAATGCCGCTGAGCTTAAGGACTTAAATATCTGGTTATCAGATGATAAGGCCAATAGCTTGACGCTTAACCAGTTTAAATCTACTTGGGATCTCACAACAGACTATAAGTCAGATTTTTCATTTGATGCAGGTACTGCCTTTCAGTCCTTTGCTTCCAAATATGAAATCCCTACGACTCATACTAAGACAAACATCGAGCCAAAACGTAAAGTAGGTGTCAAAAAGTATATTTTTATACTTGCGCTCCTTATGATTACATCAGCATTTATCGGTGCATTAATTTATAACAGTTATTTCAATAGCGATAATCCTAATCAGGTAGCTAATCATGAGATGTATGCTCAGAGCTTTAATCTTAATGATGCTGTCAATGTTACAATCGCCCCTAATTCTAGATTCGAGAAAGGAGTCTATACTATAGAAAGGAAAGACGTTAGTGGAAATAGCTCTTCTAATACTATTAACTCTTCTAATAATAATAAAAACGGAAATAGTAAAAACAGCAATAGTACAATCGGCAATGGTAACAATGGCAATGGTAACAATGGCGATAGTACCAATGGGAATAGTATTAATTGGAATAGTACATATGGCGATAGTGAATACGTAAATAGGACTGACGGCATTAGGACTAACAAGCAGGAGTCTTATAGCTCTTATTCGAAGGATTTATCTAATAATTCTAAAAATAACTCTTCTGATTATAATATTAACGATAGAAATAGTTCATCTAATAAATTAGGATCATCTAGATTAACTAATGATAATAACAGGTCTAATAGTAATACGGACAACAGACGAGGAATAGGTACTGTGATTAATGATGATTCTCAGAACTCTAAGCATGGTAGTGATGGCAAGAATTATACTGTCGAGAACTTCTATGGACAAGGATATTTTGATGTCAATGTCAAGTCAGGGATGAAACCAGCAATCATTGCAGTAGAAGAGGGTAATTATATAGAGACAGAAAATGCAATCTTTAACCTACAGAACTATGAAGATGATAATTTTAGTATCATAGATGTACAAACAGGTAGTGTGAAGTTTGTTGCAGGAGATAACGTTCTGATCGTAGAAGAAGGACAAAGGCTCATATATGATGAGACGACTAAGAATTTTGAAAAAGTTTCTTTACCGAAGCTTAGCCCATTCCAGTGGCATAAAGGCATACTTGTATTCGATAACACACCACTTGATGAAGCCTTCTCTATGATGGAGAGATTCTTTGGGGTCGATATCGAAGTGACTGACGATAGTGATTTAAGTAATCAGAACTTTACCGCTACCTACTATAAGTCCAGTACCCTTAATGATTGTCTTGAGATCCTGAGCGAATCCATCGATATGGATATTGTAAGAAATGGACAACGAAACATTGAGGTCAGTAATATCAAGTAAGATAAAAATCCAACCACTTCCACAGAAATAACTTAATTTTGGTTTTTTTAATAGAGAGATGCCAAAATTTTTAAGATCATTAATTGCTTGTACAGCTTTATACCTTGGTATGAGCAGTATTGCCATAGGGCAAAAAATTGTACCAGATGAGCAATTCTTAGATTATTCGGTAGAAAACCTCACACTCAGAGAGGTGCTTTATGACCTTAGCAAAAAGGCAAATGTTACCATTGCATTCCAAGATCAGATTATTCCGAGTGACTCCTTAGTCAGCCTATCTGTAAGAAGAGAACGATTAGGTAAGATCATAGACTACCTTATAGCAGATCACAATCTTAAGTATAAGATGGTCGGTAATCAGATTGTAATCGTCCAAGACGAATACAGGAAAGTATCCGCTCCTGATGCAAAGCAGACAATATCAGGAATCGTAAGAGATAGTGAGACCGGTGAGCCACTTGTTAATTCTAATGTTTACTTATTCGACTATTCCCAAGGAGTTAGCAGTAATGAATATGGTTTCTACAGCTTTACACTTGAGAAGGGACTACAGCGGATATATTCCAGTTACATAGGTTATGAGATGTCCATACATGAAGTGTCATTAACTAAAGACACTACCATTAATATAGAAATGGTCCCTTACACTCGACTGAAGGAAATAATAGTCGCAGAGAAATCCCTATCCCCAATTAAAGAAATAGATCAGCCAGAAATGGCCTCTGTAGATGTGCTCACAATAGAAATGATTAATTCTAAACTACCATTGGTAGGAGAGCCAGATGTCATGAGGTTAGCTTATGCAATGACAGGAGTCACTACGGGGGCAGATGGATTTGGAGGTATGAGTGTAAGAGGAGGGGAGACGAATCAAAACCTTGTTCTATTCGATGGTATTCCCGTGTATAATGCTCAGCATGGATTTGGACTGTTTTCTATATTTAATTCCAGTGTGATAAAGAGTGCCAAGTTGTACAAGGGTGCCTTCCCTTCGAGATATTCTGGCAGACTATCTTCTGTGATGGATATTAGAACGAGAGAGGGGTCGTTCCGAAAATTTAAAGGTGACGTGTCCTTAGGATTACTCACAGGAGAAGCATCTTTCGAGGGGCCTATTATTAAAGAAAAAGCGTCATTCTTAGTATCAGCAAGAAGGACATTCGTAGATCCATGGATAAGATCTGTCACTAAAGCCATAAACGATAATCAAGGAAGCACTTCCGTATACTTCATAGATCTTAATGCTAAACTTAATTATAGCATCGGCAATAGCTCGAAGATATACGTCAGCTACTACACTGGCAATGATAATTTTGATACAGAGAATGTAGGACCTACTGATCAGTCTAGTCTCATGATAGAAACAGATGAGTTATTCTGGGACTCAGGTAATAGTCTTGCTTCTGTCAGATGGAACTCGAGGTTATCTCAGAAATTATTTCTTAATGCATCTGTATATAGATCTCGATACTCTTTTATTTCATTCGATCATGATAGGGTAGATCAGTACGATCAGATGTCGATCAGTACTCTGTTATCGACTAATTATACAGCCGCTTATTATCGCACTCAGATTAAGGATCTTGCCACAAAATTAGATTTTGATTTTGTACCTAGTCCATCACATCATTTCAAGTTCGGAACTGGTTATACCAAGCATGACTTTTCTCCAGGATTTATTAATGTAACACAATCAGATGAGCTTGTTCCGATCGTCCTACAGGTAGATGCTGCTGTACTTAGTGAAGAAATAATAGATACTGATCTTAAGTCTACAGAAATAGAAATGTACGTAGAAGATGAGATCAGCATAGGGCAGAAAACAAGGATTAATTTAGGATATAATCACAGTATCATTAAGACGGGTGCTAAGTCATACCACATACCACAGCCCAGAATGTTGTTTTCATATGGAAATGACAAATCTTTGTTTAAACTTTCATTAGGTAGAATGGGACAATTCCTTCATACATTAACAAATACGGGACTTGGTGTTCCTATAGATGTATGGCTACCTTCGACAGATCAGATAGAGCCTGAGACTTCTTGGATTTTCTCCGTGGGACAATACCAACAAAGTAAGAAGCTGGGCATGCTTGGAATGGAGCTATTTTATAAAAAGTATAACAATTTGACACGATTGAGTGAGAATGGTTTTGTCAATATATCCGCTAATTCTAATTGGGAAAACTTGATCCCTATAGGAAAAGGGACATCTTATGGTGCAGAGTTTAGTATTAATAAAGAGACAAGTAAAACCAATGTATCATTAGGATACACACTGTCATGGAGTAACAGACAATATGATGAGATTAATGGTGGTCAGAGCTTTGCCTTTCGTTATGATAGAAGACATGTTGCTAATCTAAGTTTAATCAGGAAGATCGGAGATAATATAGATGTTTCAGTAGCATGGGAGTTTGGCTCAGGTACACCAATTACATTGCCAGAGAATCAGGCATTTATAGACACAGGAGGAGGCGGTGAAGAGATTATTGTATTAATTTACAAAGACATTAATAATTCTAAGCTACCGGCTTATCACAGGCTTGATTTGGGTGTAAATATTCATTCTGATCATAAATGGGGTAAGTCTAAGCTAACTTTAGGCCTCTACAATGCCTACAATCGACAGAATCCCTTATTCAGGGATATAGAATTTAATCCTAATGAGACACCTTCACTTTCCTTCAGAGATCTGACCATACTACCTATTTTGCCCACTTTCCGATATGGGATTAGTTTTTGACAATTAGAAATTTAGGAATAAGTTTGTCGTAAATCTGTCACTTTTTCGATTGTTAAATATGGATATATACAGGAATTAATCTTATTATAATCTTAAATTTGTTCTTAGTAAAGTGACTTGCATCCTTTTGTATGTCTTAATACTGAAACATAACTAATGAACCAGAGATTTACACTACTACTATATACACTATTTTGTGTTGCATTCGCATCATGCTATAACCCTGTAGATCTTGAATTAGAGAATACAGAACATCAGTTAGTAGTTATAGCTGAAATGGAGGAAGGCAAAAAGCCATTTTTTAATATTTCTACCACTTTTTCTGTCAATTCTCAACCAGAAGAATTCGAACCTAATACAGTATTTGTAACACTAATGGAAGCATCAAGTGAGAATACACCTATTGAGTTTAGACCTCAAGGGGGAACTAATCAGACAATGTTTTTTCTTCCTGGAAATAGTTATGAACCACAGGTAGGGGAAACTTTTAGTTTAAATGTAAGAGTGGAAGATTCAAATTTTGATGATATTACTGGTACAACTACAATGCCGCAAAGAGGTAATATAGAAACATTTAATTCCGTAAAGATAGGAGAAACAAATAGCGATTTTACTGAGATCGATATATCTCTTAACATGTCAGAAACACCTGATGAAGGTTCTTTTTATCACTTGACACCTTACTTATTAGATGATAATGGAGATCAGATATTCCCTGATTTCAGTTCTATAACAGTGGGTAAAAATGGCACCTTTGTTTTGTCACACCGTCATGGCATACTTATTGATAATAATGACTTAGACGATACCAATCTACTCGAATTCACTCTTAGGACTATATCACCCATTAATTTTGATCAGTTAGCAGATAGCAACTTATATTTTAAGTTGAATACTGTAGCAGAAGAGTATTATAGATATTACAAGTCCGTAAGTAAGCAATTCGAGACAGACCAAAGTCCTTTCACAGTTCCTGTATTAAGTTATAGCCAGTTTGATAACGGTTACGGCGTTTTTACAGCTTTTAGCTCGAAGATTTTAGATACTCCGATAGAATTGTAAAAGGAGCACTCCCTTTTTTTTAAATATACCATTAACAACATTCCGGATTTTTTTGAGGCGTGAGCATCGTATGATCTCTCGTGATTTTTAATTAGAAAAAAACCTGGAGGATGGATTTAAGTACTAAGATTAAGTACCTAGGAGAAGTATCTTTATTTGAAGAACTCTCACAAGATGATTTGTTAGATATTGCAGATCTATCAAGCGTAAAAAAGTATAGCAAGCATCAGATTATTTATCGTGCTAATGACCCAGCTGAGGAAGTGTTCGTACTATCCAGCGGAACGATCAAGATCATATCTAAGTCGGGAGAAGGTAAGGAAGTAATTAAGACTATCATGCATCCTAAGTCACTGTTCGGAACAGAGTATCTATCGTCGTCAGGTGTAAGAAATAACACTGCTAAGGCCATAGACAAAGATGTCATATGCTTAGCGATTAACTCTCATGATTTCAAAGCTTACCTTAAGGCTAATTGGGCGTTGACAGATAAGTTTATTAAGGTCTTGGGGACAAGATTAATGTATCTGGAAGATAGATTCGAATCATTAGTCATCAAGGATGCCAGAGAGCGTATCATTGACTTTCTGAAAGATAATGCGAAACAGAACGGAAGACAAGTCGGATTAGAAATGCTTATAAAGCACAGTCTCACTCAACAAGACATCGCTAACTATACAGGAACATCGAGACAGACCGTTACCTATGTCTTAAATGATCTAAAAAGACAGAATCAGATATACTTTAAGAGAAAAAGCATATTAATAAGAGATATGGAGAATCTTTCTTAGACTCCGCTTTTATATTAAATAAAATGATGATAGATTTGCAGTCGCTTAACAAATAAGCTACTGCAAATTTGTTTTAGTAAGTAGGAGGAATGGCAGAGCTGGTTTAATGCACTAGTCTTGAAAACTAGCGTGCGGCAACGTACCGGGGGTTCGAATCCCTCTTCCTCCGCTCTGATGATTAAAAGTCCCAATTATGGGGCTTTTTTCATTTGCAGAATTAATAGATTGGAATAACTTTTAGGATCTCTCTCTATACTGCAAATGAACTGATAGACGATGTGTCTTCATATTTGATGACAAGAGTACCATCAAGGTATCGACGAATTCATTCCAAATTTTATTGAGTTATATGCAATAGTCTACGAGTGGCAAGAAATTTTCATTGCAGACTGCACTAATCCGAATTTTATATCAAACACGACATAGCCAGCACTGTAATAGTCCTTACTTTTAATAAAAAGAAGTTATGAGACGAGTGCTGACAACAACAATTCTAATCTGTCATTTCATTACAGCCCATAGCCAAGAGTTCGTTAACAATTCAGCTAGTTGGACATACGGATATTCTAACATTGGAATACAAAGCTGTGTTGAACTTTCATATGAGCAAGATACCTTGATCAATACCCGATTATATAAACAATATGGTAAAGACTATTATAATGTCGTTCATTCCGTACTTGGGGAGAGAGAGGATTTCTCAGGAAGTCCTGAGTTCATGAGGGAAGAAGGTGATTCTATTTTCTGGTTAAATTCTTCTACCAATGTTGAAATACTCCTATATAATTTTTCTGCAACTGTAGGTGATAGCTGGAATATGGCTTTACCAGTTGATATAACTGGTCATGAAGTAATGAATTCGAAAGTAATGAATATTGGCATGACTGTTATCAACAATGAAGAACTAAAATGGCAACATATAGAATACAACATAGGAAATGAGTTTTTTTATAATGATACGGTATATCATCGATTTGGTCCAAATAGTATGTCCATCTTACCTTGGGATGAATATTATTCTCAAGTAGATCGTAATCAATTTGGTGGATTGATAAGGTATGTAGATGATACTTTTGAATATTGGAAAGGTATTACAGGATGTGAACGTATAAGTTCTTCTTTAGAGATTGGAAATAATAGTGACATAACTTTATTTCCTAATCCTACACAGTCCACGATTCTGGTGAAAAACTTGAATCCTTATGTGGACTATAAGGCTACATTGTATAACATCAATGGGAAAGTAGTGCTAAAAACAGATAGTCCTTTTGAAATTGATTGTAGTGGATTGAATCCAGGTATCTATTTTCTCCAGATAATGGACTCTACAAATAAGTATAATCTAAGAATGGTTAAGTTATAGGTAATGCCCATAGTATTTTAAGATTATGAGTAATACCATTTAAATTTTAAGATGTCGGTTAAGATTATAGAATAGAATTTGTTAAGATTAAGGCAAAAAACGCAGTCATAGCGGTAGCTATAGAGAGTATTTTTAACGCAGAGATTGGCTAATTCTATTATAATATTTCCGACATTCTAATGTTTAAATGGTATAAGTCTAGACATACACATGGTATTACCATGCAATCTCAATCTTAATGAACTATGGTATTAGTTCTGTCTTGATATTCGTGGTCAACTGTCGCACTACTGTTCGCTCTCTAGCAACTAAATAGTGATATTCAGGAGTAGTACCATTCACACATTATAATGTCGCAGATACTCCACTGAAGTTTGCTAATCTCTGCGTCAAAATCCCACATAACCAGGGTGATTTGTCAACTCACACACTATTGTAATTCGCTCGATTCGTCTATAACCGAAATCTTATGCTCATGCTTTGATTTTAACAATTTTATGGTATCAGTTATAGATTATAACCCTCGCTTTTATAGAGTGATAAATATCAATTCCATCTTTGTATAAGGGAGAATATGTCAAAGGTAAGGGAGGGAGTTATACAACAACATGGCTAACGGTGCATTTGGTGTTTGTAACTTAGTAAAGATATAAGGTGTTAAAAGGTAAGCTTAAGAAGCATGCTCGAGATTTGTTGAGCCAAGATTGTCACGCTATATAGATAAGTATAATGAGAGGGGTAGTCAGCTCAGATCATATACATCTGCTTATAGAGTATCGGCCGAAATTATCCGTAAGTCCCTAAGCGTAATAAGCAAACAACCGAAAGGCCGCAGTTCTGTAAGTTGTAGAAAGAATATCCACAGCTGAAGCGCCGATACTGGGGTAAACGATTTTGGGGTAGGGGATACGGCAGCTTTTAAGACTGGAAACATCAAAGATGAGATGGTACAGAATTATTATGAGGAGCACCGTACTAACTCTATTGAAAACGGATAACTTTTTTTTGGACTAACCTCTTAGGAACTTTAGTCCGCTCTAAATAACACACCTACTTCCAGTAGTTGATAATTGAGTCAAACTATTTCCTCGACATTTTAAAATTTAAATGATATAAATGGGGATATTCAGAAGTAAGAAGTTATAATCCCAGAGGGTTGACATTATGTATGGCCCTGCAAGAATTGCAGGGATTAGGATATAAAGCATGAGGGGATTTGGCAGGACAGAGTGGTGGAGTTAACCAACAAAATGACCAAAGTCATTTTGTAATTTTGAAACTCCAAAACCTTTGGAGGTGGGATAGCTGAACAAAAATCATGACGAATCTAATAGGCATGTGCCCCATTATTGGCTGTATTTAACCAATTACTGAATATTGATGTAATCTATAATATTGTAATAATCTGAGTGTAAGCAGATTGGATTACTTCTGAACATCCCTAATACCATTTAAATTTTAAGATGTCGGTTAAGATTATAGAATAGAATTTGCTAAGATTAAGGCAAAAAACGCAGCCATAGCGGTAGCTATGGAGAGTATTTTTAACGCAGAGATTGGCTAATTCTGTTATAATATTTCCGACATTCTAATGTTTAAATGGTATAAATGGTAGGATTACTATTTGTCTGAGATTGATTCTTAGATAGTCATAAATTGTATTAAAAAAAGGCTTATCAAATCAAATTGACAAGCCTTCATTTATGAGACTGTTCATTAAACTGTGTCTATTAACTTAGCGTAAATGAAAGATAAATTAGAATTAAGTTCTGAGCTTGAGAATAAGCTACGGTCTCATTTAAGATCAAAAAAGCCATTATTTGGTACAG
>Ga0209187_1003879_pt1 | contig 11934 bp, 5 predicted proteins | sample BantaG_FD_187430 | JGI IMG/M metagenome (GOLD analysis project Ga0209187, IMG submission 187430) | Marine algal microbial communities from Bantry Bay, Ireland - BantryBay_4 metaG (SPAdes) (version 2) | ecosystem: Host-associated > Algae > Red algae > Unclassified | place: Bantry Bay, Ireland... | reverse complement strand
TTTCCGATCAACGCCGTTTGATAACCTTCTGATTGAAGAACTTGCGGTAAAGTATAAGCATCCAATGACATACGTTCTCTTTGATGTATCGTGTGCGTGACTCCTACATGAAACTCGTGACGTCCACTCATAATTGCAGCGCGAGAAGGCGCACAAGTAGGACTTACTAAATATTGAGTAAACCGTGTGGATTTTTGATAAAAGTTATCAATATTTGGCGTTTGCAATATTTTATTCCCCATACAAGACAAATCTCCCATACCTTGGTCATCTGTCATAACAAAAATGATATTGGGGCGACTTCCTACCAGTGTTTTTAATTTTTCATCAACACTAAAATTAACTGAACATGGAGCATTCTTTACGTTTACTATTGCTGGAGATAAAGAATTCCCTGAGAAAAACATAGTACTTTCTGCTTTCGCAAAAAAGGAAAGCAAAATGAAAACGTTTACTATGTTAATTGTTCTTATCATGTTTTTACAACCAATTAATTCAAATTTAATGATTCATAAATGAAGTCTGTACCCAATCAAAATCGATTTTATCATTTTCCTGTGGCATACCAGGTGTACTGCGTCCTTGATCTATTTGTTTAATTAATATCTTTTTTAATTCTTCTAGTTTCTCGGGATACTTTTGAGCAACATTATTTTTTTCTTTTACATCTTTTTCTAAATTGAACAAGAGATATTCGGGCAATACTTTTTTGACCTTAGCAGGTTTTCCGTTACCACCGATCCCAGAATTAGGTGATAAGACAAGTTTCCATTCTCCTTGTCTAATAGCAAAAATTCCTGTTTTTGAATGATGTACAGTAGAAGTCCTTCCATATGTGTCAGTTTCTTTTAGCAATGGTAGAATACTGTAACTATCTTCTCCTTCATTTTCTTTTAAAGAATAATTGAGGATATCTGCACAGGTAGCCATAAAATCTGTCGTACAAATTGTTGCATCACTTTCAGAATTAGCTGGCACAACACCTGGCCACTTTACCAAAAAAGGTACGCGATGTCCTCCCTCCAAGTAGCTGCCTTTCAAGCCTGAGTAAATATAGCTGGGATTATGGCCTTTACTTTTGAGTAAAGGTACATCTGCTGTTGAAGCACAACCATTGTCACTTGTGAAAATTACCATTGTATTCTCTTCGATACCGTGAGCCTTAAGTGTCTCGAATATCTTACCCATGAGTGCATCTGTCATTATTACAAAATCGGCATATCCATTAATATTGCTTGTGCCTTTCCATGGAGCAATAGGCAATACGGGATTATGTGGAGAAGGTAAAGGAAGGTACAAAAAGAAAGGTTGATCTCGATTCGCATTATCTTTGATAAATTCTATTGACTTATATACAAAGGTTGGCAACACTTGTTCATGCACAAAATCATCAGCTATATCACCTTTTATCCAACTAGAAAAAGGATAATCCTTCCTTTTCTGTTCTGTTTTTTTAGTAGGAATTTGAGTTGCCTTATCGTTTTCCAAATAAACAAACGGCGGCATGTTCAAAGATGCAGCAATCATAAAAGAATAATCAAATCCTACATCTAGAGTTCCTGATTTTAGTGGTTTGCTATAGTCTATTTTTGCTAAACCTACACGGTCATCTCTTTTAGTATAAGCTTCTAAACTTGGCGCATTATTTTTTAATGTCCAATTAAGTCCTAAATGCCACTTTCCAATATTCGCAGTCTTGTATCCAGAGTTTTTTAGTAATTGTGCAACAGTCAATCTGTCTTTTTCAATCAGACGAGGGGAATTACCCCATAAAACAAATTCTTTCAACGGTGTACGCCAATTGTATCTTCCAGTCAAAATACCATATCGAGTAGGAGTACAGACTGAAGAAGAGGTATGCGCATCGTTAAATTTCATACCTTCTCGACCAAATTGGTCAAGATTTGGTGTAGGAATTTTTCCTACCTTATTATATATTGTCAAATCTCCGATACCCAGGTCATCCGCTAAAATGTAGATAATATTTGGACGATTGTTATTGTAAGTAGCATCAACACTTGACACAAATTCACTAACTCCTACTTTAGAGGAATTACAACTCATAACAGAAACGCAAATTATTACGATTATGAATTTTAATATGATGTTTGTGTTATTCATCTTTTAACTTTGTTGCTAAGTATTTTTATATTGAATGAATATTATTTGTCCCCTATAAGCAACTCAATGCGGATTAAGGGGTCGAAGACTAAACAATAGCCAATTCTTCTTGCCAAACTGCACCGTCAGGAAAGCTATAAGCCATCAAAGACTCACTTTTCATCTCAATACTATATCCTGGCATAACGGGAGGCATATAATGTCCATTCTTTATAACAACTGGATCATGGAAATGCTCGTGCAAATGATCTACAAACTCAATAATCCGTCCCTCCAAAGAGCCACTGATTGCAATAAAATCTATCATCGACAAATGCTGTACATACTCACAAAGTCCTACTCCACCAGCATGTGGACAAACAGGTATATCAAATTTAGCAGCCATCAAAAGGATTGCTAAAATTTCATTAACCCCTCCTACTCTACAACTATCTATTTGACAAATCTCAATCGCCTCAGCTTGTAAAAGTTGTTTAAAAACAACACGATTTTGGCAATGCTCACCAGTTGCTACCTTTATTGGAGCAACTGCTTTTGCGATTCTGGCATGCCCTAATACATCATCTGGACTTGTAGGTTCTTCAATCCAATATGGGTTATATTTCGCCAACTCTTTCATATTCTCGATAGCTTCCTCGACATCCCATTTTTGATTGGCGTCCATCATAAGGTACAAGTCGTCACCAATTTCTTCACGAATAATGGCTGCTCGTCGCATATCATCTTGTAAATTAGAACCTACTTTCATTTTCAAATGGGTAAATCCTTCAGCTTTCGCTTCACGGCATAGGCGACGCATTTTTTCGTCAGAATAACCCAACCAACCTGCAGATGTTGTATACGCTGGATAACCCTTTTCTTTTAACTGTGCAATACGCTCCTTCTTTCCTGCCTCATTTTTTTTCAACATTGACAAAGCCTCAGTTGGAGTAATAGCATCCGTGATATAGGTAAAATCAATACAAGCAACCAATTCTTCTGGAGTCATATCCGCCAAAAGTTTCCATAGAGGTTTGCCTTCTGATTTGGCGTATAAATCCCAAACTGCATTGACAACAGCTCCTGTCGCAAGGTGAATGACACCTTTCTCTGGGCCCAACCAACGGAGTTGACTGTCTCCAGTTATTTCTTTCCAAAATTTAGCGGGATTCGCTTTTATGTCCTCCAATTCTTTACCTACGACTAAATGCGACAAAGCATTTATTGCTGCCGCACATAATTCATTTCCTCTACCTATTGTAAAAGTAAGACCATGTCCTTCTAAATCAGGATTATTGGTTTTTAAAATTACATAAGCTGCAGAATAGTCTGGATCAGGATTCATCGCATCTGAACCATCAAGAGATTTACTTGTAGGAAATCGAACATCTTTCACTTCGACACCTGTAATAATTACTTTTCTTTGCATTGCTTTCTTAAATTATTCTTTTTCAGTAAAATATTTTCACTGTTACGTTATACAGCAAATCTAAGACATCAGTCATAAGCCACCTACCACTAAATTCACATAAACCGATACTATTTTTGCTCAAAGTGAATATTATTGTAGATATAAGGACAAAGAAAGAAAAGTTTTAGTACTTTTCTGATTCTGATACTATTATTGCTTTAAAAGAACAATAATTTTGATTTGGGTTAATTTAATCGCAACGACTATGAAGCCTCGTTTACTTAATCGGAGCAATGAACAACGACAAGCCTTTTCTATAAAAAGGAATCAGTTTCCGAATTTCTTAAAAATCCGTCACTATCATCCTGAATTAGAGTTAGTGTACATAACGAAAAGTACTGGAACTCGATTTGTGGGTGACAACATTGAAAAATTTGAGCCAGGTGAGCTTGTATTACTGGGAAAAAATCTACCGCACATGTGGTTAAACGATAAAGAATATTTTCAATCAGACTCTGATTTAATGGCAGATGCATTGTGCATACATTTTAAAGAGGACTTTACTGGCAAACAGTTTTTAGAACTTGCAGGTGTGGAACAACTTACTGAATTATTCAAAAATGCACGCAGAGGCATTCGCTTTATCGATTTAGATTTTTCGGCTGTTGAAATAATGCAAGAATTGGCGAAAGAAAAAGATGAATTTCAGCGACTGATCGTTTTTTTGACACTGTTACAAAAATTGGCAAAACACAAAAAGATAAATTTACTTTCAAGTGAGGGTTACTTAGAACGCAAACCAGATGAACATTCAGATAAAACGCATGAGTTTATCTTTAAGAATTTTACTAAGCAAATCCTATTATCTGAGGTCGCAGCGATTGCACGGATGAACCCTTCTGCATTTAGCCGTTATTTTAAACGTATTCATCGCAAAACCTTTTCTCGCTATATTATTGAAATTCGAATTGGATATGCATGTAAATTATTGATTGAAAATAAAATCAATATCAGCTCAGCATGCTACGAATCAGGATTTAATAATATATCGAATTTTAATAAACAGTTTCGAATTATAATGGATATGAATCCTTCTCAATACATCAAACAGCATCATAAGCTAGAGGAAAAGATATGAACCAACTTAGAAGAAAAGTAAATTTAATCCACATATACAGAGAAGATATCCTTGGAAGGATTCTATTGCTCTGTCTATTGTTTTGTATACTTCCTTCGTATAGTTTCGCAACTGGAGACCCACCATTAATTTTCGAAAAAATCAGTAACAAAGAAGGACTCAATCAAAACTCCGTTTTTTCAATAATTCAAGATAATACAGGTTTTATTTGGCTCGGCACTTCCAATGGTTTGATCAAATATGATGGGACCATATTTAAGTCATACGTTCCACATCCTGGCGACAGTACTACATTGCTAAATAATTTAGTGACTGATATATTCGAAGACGATCAAGAGATCTTGTGGATTGGAACACAAGACGGTTTGTGTCTTTACGAACCAGATAGAGATGCTTTTATATGGGTAGATGAATTTAACAAATTACTATCAAAAAAATCAGTTTTCTTTCATAAGATTATTCAAACTAAAAATGGTAATTATTGGCTTGCTACCTCAGAAGGATTGTATCTAGCACAACAAAAAACGGAGACTTCTTTGCAATTCAAAGTTGAAAAAGTCACACAAATTCCAATGGGAAACCAGATTTTTTCCGAAAGTACTCAATTTAAAGATATTATAGAATTAGCCGACGGAACAATATTAGCCGCTACAAACCAAGGAATTTTTCATCTCCAAAAACGAATAAACGAGGAAGTAATTCTACTCAAAAATTTTAAATATTTAAAAGAAAAGAACCTAAGATTTAAGGAGCTTTTTGCTGACAAAGATGGCTTGATTTGGGTTGGAACAGAAGACGGGCTTCGCTTTTTACAAATTAAAGATAGTGCTGGAAAATATAGTTACGATGGAACTGTACCCAAGCGTTTCTCGTCAGAAGATATCCGACTAAGTGGATCAATTATTTCTTCTTTTTATGAAGATACAGAAGAACATTTATTCGTAGGTACATTAAAAAGAGGACTATTTCGTCTTAATAAGTTGACTGGAGATATAGAAAACTATCGTCAACAACCTGATAATCCACACAGTATCAGCAGTAATGTGGTTAATGATATTATATCTGACCAATCCGGAGTGATTTGGGTGGGAACAGCACACGGTGGGGTCAATAAAATTGATCTCAGTCGCAAGCCGTTCTTTAATTTGAGTGCGCAGTATTTTAATCCAAATAGTCTATCGAGTAATCTCATCAGTGGAATTTTGAAAGATAGCAAAAATCGACTTTGGGTCGGTACTTTTCAGGCAGGTATGAATATTTCTAAGTCTGAATTTTCACTTGCTGACGTTTACCAAACAGAGTTTCGAAAGGTTTTAGAAAACGAGCGCATTTTGTATTTTTGCGAAACTCCTCAACGTCTGATATTAATCTGTACGAGTAAGGGACTGACCGTATATGATATGGACACGGACGACTTCATTTCATTTCCTGAAAATCATCCTTTCCAACAGCTCTTGGGAGGTAAGCAAATAAACTATCTTTTACAAATTGATAATGATATCTGGATATCTGAATCCAATAAACTCAGTAAAATAAGTTTACAAACTTCTACGCGAGATCTATTGACAGGCAATTTCACTTACACTTCATTTACAGATCAAACAGACGCCGATATACAATCTCCGACCGATATAATAAACGTTATGTTAAATGACCCAGAAACGGGGATATGGTTCGGAACTCGGAATGGATTATATTTATTAGAAAAAGATTATAAATCCGTTTTTCAAATTTTTCGACATGATTTTCGGAATGCACAGAGCATAAGTAGTAATAATATATTTTCCTTATTTAAAGACCAAGAAACTGGTAATATTTGGGTTGGAACATTTGGTGGTGGGTTAAATAAAGTTGTGTTTGACGCAGAAAAAAGCGTTAAGGGTTTTGAGCGCATTACTCAACGTGATGGACTTCCTGACAATGCAATCTATTCTATCATCGAAGACCAAAAAGGTTTTCTGTGGTTGAGTACAGACGGCGGAATTGTGAAAATGAACCCAGAAACTCATTCGATCAAAGTATTTAATATGGAGGATGGGTTATCTGCAAATAATTTCCGGAAAAATTCGGCGCTTCAATTACAAAATGGGACCTTACTCATGGGTGGACTCAATGGTTTGTCAATTTTCAACCCGCTAAATATCCTTGAAAATGCATATCCCCCACAAACTGTAATAACTGATTTAAAGGTGCTGAATGAATCGGTTTTTCCAAATCAAGAATTTCATGGGCAAATTATTTTAAACAAACCTGTTTACAAAACAAAGCATATTACACTACCCTATAATCTCAATCAAGTAACTTTTGAATTTGCAGCAATGCATTATGCTGCACCTAAAAAGAATTCTTTTCGTTATAAATTGGAAGGAGCAGATGAAGATTGGATATTGGTAAATAATATCCAAAATTTTGCGAACTATTCGGATTTGGCCCCAGGCCAATACACCTTTAAACTACAAAGTTTTAACGGTGATGGTCTACAGAGTGAAGAAACTAAATCCATTGGATTAACCATTAAAAATCCTTTTTACAAAACTGGCTGGGCATATCTTCTTTATTTTATAGCGTTATTATTAATCGGATTTTTCGGCTACCGTTACACCATTGACATGATAGGTTTACGTCGACGGGTTGAGGAGGAAGAACGTGAAATTCAACGCATCAAAGAACTTAACGAAGCAAAATTAGAATTTTTCACAGATATGAGTCACGAATTACGTACTCCTTTAACGCTAATTATCAGCCCATTAGAACACATACTACAAGATGAAGAATTGCCGCACAATCTCAAGCGTAGAATGAAAGATATCAACGAAAACGGACGAAAACTTCTTGACTTAACAAACAGTTTGATTGATTTCAGAAAAGTTGGTGAAGGAAAAATGACATTAACTGTAGTAAAAAATGATCTTAAAGAGTTTCTGCTCAAGACAGCTGCTGCATTTCAAAATTATGCAGAAGACCGAAATATCGGCTTTCGCATTATAACACCAAAAGAGTCAGTTAAAGGTTGGTTTGATCCGAATATTATTGAACGTGTCTTGTTTAATCTCCTTTCTAATGCTTTTAAATACACCCCAGGAGAAGGAAAAGTTGAGGTCAAATTAGAAAAAATAGATAATGAAACAGCATGCATCAAAGTTTCAGATACTGGTAAAGGGATGAGTAAAAAAGAGCTTGCGAACATCTTTGAACGATATTTCACCAGCAATCCTATCAAAAGCCTTTTCGGAACGAGTGGTATCGGTCTTTCTTTAGTCAAAAAACTACTTGACCTACACAATGGACAAATAGAAGTAAAAAGTTCGCAGAGAAAAGGTACTTCTTTTCAGATTACGCTACCAATTGGTAATGGCGAAGAAGCCAGTATCCAAGAAGAAGAACTTACAGAAGAAGCAACAGTAGCTTTATCATCTTCTATTAATACCCCTTATTTAGAAAAAGATGAAAGCTCATTCGTTTCATTGGACCATAAACAAACACTGTTAATCGTAGAAGACAACCCCGACATTCAGGAACTCATCACTAGTATTTTTGAAGGAGAGTTTACTGTTTTAATAGCAGGAGATGGAGTAGAAGGTTATAAAGCCGCCATTGATAACAAACCAGATTTGATTATCTCGGACGTAATGATGCCAAAAATGTCAGGTTTTGAATTGAGTGGAAAACTAAAAAGTGACATCCGAACAAGTCACATTCCACTTATTATATTGACGGCTCTAAATGATTTTGAGAGTAAAAAGACAGGGTTTGAACAAGGTGGAGACGTTTATCTTTCTAAGCCTTTTTCTCCAGAATTGCTAGAGTTCCAAGTGCATAATCTATTAAATACACAGCGAAAAGAGAAAGAGTATCAAAAAACAAAAACGCAAATGGAACCTTCTGCCCCTGTCAAAACAGAAAATATAAAGGAAGTTTTTCTGCAAAAAGTCATCGATATTATTGAAAAAAATTATCAATCAAGTGACTTAAGTGTGGAGATGATTGCACAACAAACACACCTTTCTTATATTCAATTTTATCGAAAATTTAAGGCAATCACAGGCATCAACGCAAAAGAATATATCCGGACTTTCAGATTAAAGAAAGCTGCACATATATTTAAGAACAATCCTGAGAAATCTGTAAGTGAAGTCGTGTATTCAGTAGGTTTTTCGAGTCTATCGCACTTTACGAGTTCATTTAAAAATGAGTTTGGAGTTACACCTACTAAATTTAAAAAAAACTTGTAGCGTGTATGCGATTTACAAGGAAAATAAATCAGCCAAAAGTCAAGTGATTATTCTAATTCTTCTCCTATTAAAGCCTATGATATAAAACAAAATATGGATAAATTTATAATTTCAATTATTATTTTATTTTTGAGTCAAATTACATTTTGCCAACAAATAATAAAGACAAGCCTTCCTAATATCATATTTATCTTTGCTGATGATATGGGAATAGGTGATGTTTCTCATACCTCAGGTAAAGCTGCGACACCACATCTGGATCGAATGGCAAGTGAAGGAATTCGTTTTACTGATGCACATGCTTCATCTTCCGTTTGCACACCTTCTCGCTATTCACTTTTAACAGGACGCTATAATTGGCGTACAACCTTAGCAAGTCATGTAATCAATAAACCTACTACCAAACCACTTATTAAAAAAGAAGAAACAACGGTAGCAAGTTTGTTAAAGCAAGCAGGATATCATACGGCTTTGGTTGGTAAATGGCATTTAGGTATCGGTTGGGAGTTATTACCTGATTTCAAAAAAGAAAAATGGCAAAAAGGCCTCGGATGGAATATTGACTTTACAAAACCTGCTATAACGCCAACAAGTAATGGTTTTGATTACTTTTTTGGAATAGCAGCTTCTTTAGATATGCCCCCTTATGTATATATTAAAAATGAAAATGTGACAGAAATCCCGTCTGTTATAAACGACCCAAATATCCGTTCTAGAAAAGGACCTGCTGCACCAAGTTTTAAAGCGGGGAATTGTTTACAAGACTTTGCAGCAAAATCAGTCGATTATATAAATGAGAGAGCTCGAGAAAAGGAACCGTTCTTTTTATATGTACCATTAACATCTCCGCATACGCCTATTATACCAAGTGAAATATGGAAAGGGAAATCTGAACTCGGTCCTTATGGAGATTTTCTAATGGAAACGGATTGGGTGGTAGGTGAAGTGTTAAATGCACTTGATAAACATGATATAGCCGAAAATACAATTGTTTTGTTTTCAACGGATAATGGTTGTTCGCCAGCAGCAAAAATTCCTGTTTTAAAAAGAAAAGGACACTCACCTAGTGGAAATTTAAGAGGGAACAAAGCAGATATTTATGAAGGAGGACATAGAGTTCCTTTCATTATTCGTTGGCCTGAGGTTATAGAAGCTGGAACACAAACAGATAGGTTAACGTGTATGACTGACTTTATAGCTACCTGTTCAGATATTACAGGTGTACAATTAGATGATGCCTCAGGCGTTGATGCTATTTCCTTTTTATCAACGTTAAAAAATCCAAACAAAACAAATAGAGAAGATATTGTTCATCATAGCATAAATGGATCTTTTTCTATTAGACAAGGGAATTGGAAACTAGCACTTTGTCCTGGATCTGGTGGTTGGAGTGCTCCAAAAGCTGGTCAAACTCCAGAAGGATCTCCTAATCTGCAGCTGTTTGATTTATCTAAAGATATTGCAGAGACTAATAATGTCTATGATAAATACCCGAGTAAAGTAGAGGAGTTAATTCAATTACTTCAATCGTACGTAACTAAAGGCAGAAGTACACCAGGCAAGCATCAAAAGAATGATAGAGAAGTAAATATTTATGCTGAAGATATAGCAAAATAACCATAAAAAAAATAACTGTAAAATTTGAAAAATAGGCTAATGAAAAATTTAATCGTCTTGTTGTTAACTTTCTCAGTTGTTGGGTTGAGTTGTAAAATAAAGAAAGGTATAGTAGCGCCTCTGAACGCAATGGATATTCATGTAGCAACAACAGGTTCTGATTCTAATACAGGAACTCAATCAAATCCTTTGTTAACAATTGAAGCTGCTCAAAAAATATTAAGAGCCAGCGGACGCATAGGTAAAGAAAGCTGTAAAATAATAATTCATCAAGGAACCTACCGATTGAATAATCCATTAAGCATTACTCCTCAAGATGGAGGTACCGAAAACTATCCAACTATCTATTGTGCCGCTGAAAACGAGGAAGTAGTTATTACTGGAGCACAATTGATTATATCAAAATGGGAACTGTACAAAGATGGTATTTACCGCACTAGTGTAGGAGACTTAGATGCTATCGATCAATTATTTATTGATGGTAAGCGACAACACATGGCAAGATACCCTAATTTTAATGCTGGTTTTATTCCCGTAGATGCAGATGGCTCCGTTCGTGGAAAAAAAGCAGGAACAGTTCCTTTCACTGGCTGTACTCCTAATGCTTGGGATGCTAAAAAAGCTGCGGAATGGAAAAATCCTAAAGGAGCAATATTAAATGGTATGCACAGAGGCTTATGGGGAAGCCAACATTATTTTGTATCTGGAAAAAATGAAAAAGGAGCATTAATCTACAAAGGTGGATGGCAAAATAATCGTTCTGCACCTCCGCACAATGGCTACCGTATGATTGAAAATGTATTTGAAGAATTGGATGCCCCTGGCGAATGGTATCACAATACCGAAGATGGTTGGTTATACTATATGCCTGAAACAGGAGTTCAGTTAAACGAGGTAAAAATCGAAGCTGTTCTTCAAATAAAACATCTAATTGAAATATATGGAGAATATCAGCAACCTGCAACGGAGATGACTATTCTTAATAGTGGAAATGGACTCAAAGAAACAGTTGTCAAAAATTATATAACTAGTAATCCAGTTAAAAACATTGAGATTAGGGGTATACATTTTACAGGCACCGACCGTACATTAATAGAAACGATAGAACCTTTGTTGAGAAGTGACTGGTGTATATACCGTGGAGGTGCCATTCATATCCGTGGTGCTGAAAATATCCTTGTCAGTGATTGTTCTTTTAAGCAATTGGGTGGAAATGCCGTATTTATAGATAGCTATAATCGTAACATAAAAATTAAAGGGAACTTATTTCAAAATAATGGTTCTACGGATGTTAATTTTGTTGGTTCCTTTGCATCCGTTCGTGATCCGTCTTATAATTTTAGGCACCTGCCACTACCTTTAGATGAGATTGACACCATAGTAGGACCGAGGTCAGATGATTACCCAGCTGATTGCATTGTTGAAGATAACTTGAT
>Ga0209187_1003878_pt1 | contig 11934 bp, 6 predicted proteins | sample BantaG_FD_187430 | JGI IMG/M metagenome (GOLD analysis project Ga0209187, IMG submission 187430) | Marine algal microbial communities from Bantry Bay, Ireland - BantryBay_4 metaG (SPAdes) (version 2) | ecosystem: Host-associated > Algae > Red algae > Unclassified | place: Bantry Bay, Ireland... | reverse complement strand
CTTCCAGCAAACGTGCGTACCGAGCGAAGTTTTAGAGTATGGCTTGCCCCAAGCAAACAATCACCGGAGTATTTTTTAGAACATTAACAAACATTCAAAATTCAAAATTCAAAATTCAAAATTCAATCATTCAATCATTCTCCCACCTACCTATCCTTACTATGCCACTCCTTAATCACATCTTCTGATAATTTACCCTGAGGAGTATAGTCCCTTTCTGGATATCCTTCATGGCCCATTCCTGCAGGAAACCATTTCCATAAAAAACCACCTCCCCACCAATCTTCCTCCCAGAAGGTATCGAAGAGTGTGTGGTAAGCATTGGCTTGAGCTTGTTCATTGATTGGTTTCCGTTTTACTCCTTTTTCTAATTCCCATGCTCGCCATGCACATCCATCAATACTCAAGTATCCATATTCAGTGAATATCATAGGTTTGCCAATCTTTTCAGAGAATTTTTTCAGCTTTTTTTTGATAGGTTTCCACTTCTTTGATAATGTTTTTTTCGAAGGTGTTTTATCATCGGTAAGAGGAAAGTAAGCACTGATTCCTATGTAATCTAAAGCGTCCCAAATAGGTACTTTATCATATCCGTCCCAATTGGAAGAGTAGATTAGTTTACCAGAATAATAGCACCTAATATCTTCAATGAGTGTTCTCCAAAACTCTGGTCTTTGTTGAACCGCTAGCTTATATTCTGTTCCTACGCAAAACATATCTACATTATTATCAGCGGCCATTTTGCCGTAGAAGTGTATATATTCACTATATCCTTTTTCCCAAGCGAGCCAATCAGTTTCATTATCGAATGTTACATCACCAACCCATGCTCCGTGAATGTATACTTGCGGTTTTAGCATTACTTTGATGTCATTGGTATGCGCTAATGATATACAAGCTTCAATTCCTTCTTGCTTTTCGCCCCACCATTGTCTATCGAGATTGTATTTAATTTTTGGATTATCAACTTCACTACTAAAACCAAATGGTACGAGTGCGATCCATTCTGTGTTGACTTCTTTTAATGCATCCATTTCTGTTTGACCAATCGGAGATGGAGGAGCCACAAGAGTGATTCCTTTCATCGGCAAGATTTGGGCATCTATAGGTTTTGTGCAAATAATAATACACAGAAATAAAACCGATGCGAAATAACTTTGAAAATATATTTTTATCAATTTATTATTTTGATTTTATGAATTGCTGTTTGCTATAATAATACGTTGAACGACTAGAAATTGTTTTTAATCTTATTATTCTTAAAAAAGTATTAATTCTAACTGATGAAGTTTTTTGACTCCTCAACCTTAAAAAGCGTTTCTGCCAAGTGACTCGAGGAATTAAAATGAAAGTTAGTGTAGAGAATTGAAAATTCTCAGGCTAGCGACTTCGCCAATTGACAAAACACATCAAACATATCAAACGAATCCACAAATCAAACAAATCATCAAACTCTATCTCTCAACCATGGCGAAACCCTGTATCGTTCTTCATGATATCGATTGTATAAGTCATCTAATATGTTCACTATATATTCAAATCCAAGTTCTTCGCCCCATGACAGAAGACCTTTTGGGTAATTGACTCCTTTAGTCATAGCGGTTTCTACTGCATCTTTATTGCAAATACCCATATAGACAGTGTCTGCTGCCTCATTGATAAGCATAGCCAAAACTCTATGCAGTACGATCGTTCCTTTCTCAATATTTTTGTCAGGTTCTGGTTTTATTACTTCTTCACTATAATCATAGAAACCACGACCTGTTTTTCTTCCTAGATAACCAGCATCGACCAACGACTTCTGTGCAAATGATGGCTTGTATCGGTCATCATAATAGAATGCTTTCCATACTGATTCTGTCACCTTGTAATTTACATCATGTCCAATATAATCTGTCAGTGTAAATGGTCCCATACGAAAACCACCCAACTCAGTCATCACCCAGTCGATAGTTGCCACATCCGCTATACCTTCTTCATAGATTTTGATTGATTCACTATAGAATGGTCGAGCTACTTTATTGACAATAAATCCAGGAGTATCTTTTGCGATTACAGTATATTTTCCCCAGTTATCAACTATTTTTTGTGCTTTTGCTACAATATTAGGATCCGATTGCACTGCAGGAATTATCTCTACCAACTTCATCAATGGAGCCGGGTTAAAAAAGTGAATTCCTACCATTCTAGATGGGTTGTCTAAAGAAGCGGCGATCTGTGTTACAGAAAGAGAAGAGGTATTAGTAGCTAGAATACAATCATTACTTACTATACCTTCGATAGATTTAAAGACCTTTTTCTTGATATCCATATTTTCTACAATGGCTTCAATAATCAGATCAGCTTTCTCGAATGCTTGCATCGAGCTTCCGAAATAGATACGGCCCATGATTCCCTTGACTTCAAGGTCAGTCATTCGACCTTTCTCGACTTGACGATTTAGTATTTTTTGCAATTTAACTCGTGCGTTAACAATAGCATCTTCGTTTATGTCAACAAGTTGGACTTCCCATCCATTGGTTGACGCTACTTGTGCTATGCCTGATCCCATAGCTCCAGCTCCTAATACTCCTAATACTGACATAAATCTTCTTTGGTTAAGTAATGCGAAAATAAGGAATATGATTGGACTTGCAGTAAGAATAAGATTTGCATTGGTGTTTTGGTGTTTATTTTAGCTATTTTAAAATCCAGAACTGTTTTATATGTATAATAACTATTGATGATCTTTTGTCTCATAAGAAATTATATATGTTGATTGTGGTGTTTGGTGTTGTGTTTGTCCTTTAAATTCTTTATATTTGAGAACAATTGCACGCATTTCACGGTACGTTCAGTTAAGATCAATTCAATTTATTCACGTTTTATAAAACCTATATTTCTATGAAGAAGTCAATAACTTTCTTTCTTTCTTTCTTTCTTTCTTTCTTTCTTTCTTTCTCGGCATTTAGTCAGTCCTGTCAGTATTCATGCATGAATCAGATTATAAATTCAACGCTTAATCCATTAGATGATCAAAGTTTTGAATTATCTACTGCATTTTTTGACGGTGCTATTCCAGGTTGGGAGAGTTCATTTAATTCACCTCATTTACAATACAAGGATGATTTAGGAGAATGCGTTTTTAGCGAAAATTATGACCCTATTACTCAAAATGAAAATTTGTATAATTGTCTTTTGGGATTTCAGTTGCCAAATGGCAATACATACGCCGAAGGAATCCATACTAACATGAACTTCATAGAACATCCATCACAAACGTACTGTATTGATATTAGTACAAATGCAGTATTATGTACGCCCAATTCTCCTATATTATACCCTTATTTTCTTGAATTAAGAGCTGCAAATGGCTTGGTTAATAGTGATCAAGGTATTATTTACAATGTAAATACTGGAGGATTTCCTGTTGAACTTCAAGGTGCATCATCGCAGAGTATAGGTATGATAGAAGATGATAATGGTATACCAGACGTAACGTCTTTTACATTTATGCCTGATATGGATTATAGTCAATTACAGATGTATAATGCACCAATTTTAGGTGCTGGAAATGGGAATGGATCCGTTAGTATCAATAGTGTTACGGTAAGTTGTGAGACTTCAGCACTTATAGATATTCAAACGAAATTAGTTGGAAGTGGGCTACTTTTTACAGTTGAAAATGAATATCCAAATATTCCGTTTAATGAGTATACTTGGGATTTTGGTGATGGAAATACTAGCACAGAATCTAGCCCTTTTCATGATTACGAAAATTTTGGATCGTATAATATCTGCGTTGATATCAGTAATATAAATGGATGCTGCGCAAGGTTGTGCAAAGATATTGAGTATACATCTCCACCATCAAGTTGCAATGTGGATGAAAATACAATCTATATAGATGCTACCTGTCCCTTAACAAACAGTTTTTCAGATTTGGTGTCTTTGGGGATATATCAAAGTGGGGGTAATATTTCAAGTGAGAAAATTGTTATTAAGGGAGATTTCACTTTAAATGAGAATTTTACATTTAGCAATTGTGAATTTTATTTCGAACCAGGATCAGAACTTATAATAGAGTCTCCTGGTAAAATTGAGATAAATAACAACTCAATTCTTCAAGGATGTAATAAAATGTGGAAAGGTATAACAGTAAATGGAACTTTTCCTAATAATAGTTTTTGGTTTAGAGGCAACACAATAAAAGATGCATATTCTGCTATTGAGTTAAAGGATGGTTGTAATGTATTACAGAATTCTAATGTTTTTATTGATAATTATATAGGGGTGTTTTCAGAACGAATATTCTCAGGCCCCTCTAATTCTGTGAAGCAACATTATGGGTCTGCGATTTTAAATTCTAGGTTTATAACAGAAGGTAATATGCTAGATCCATATGATGGACAGCCAGCTTGGAGTCAAGTACCTTACGCAGGAGTATTTGTAAATAATCTTGATCACTTAATTGTCACAGATCTTACGTTACCAATTATTAACTTTTCTTTAAAAAATAGTTTTATTGGAATTAGAAATGGAATAATTGCCACTAATACAAACTTAACAATCAAAAATAATATCATTAAAGATTTATATGGAAGAAATGGTGATGAATATTTGAGGCCAGAGATGTCAGGGTATGCAATCTATGTTTCTTCGGATTACGCCACGAAGATTTCAGAGAATAATATAAGTAATGTATATGCTGGTATCGTATCACAATACACATATTTGACTGAAATAGATATTCGTGACAATACGATTTATCCCAATAATTCTGATGGTAACAAACAGATTAAATACGGTATTTATCTTGGCAACATGCGAAATGGAAACGTGAATGTCAGTAATAATTTAATTACTTCAAGTGGTGTGCCAAATACTGTTGGTGGTGGTGGGAATTCTGGTATAAAGTTATATAAATTATCAAATGTTAGTTTTAATATCATTTCGAATGAAATCACAGATAATGGCGATAAATATTCACCGTTTTCAGTGACTAAATGTAATGCAGCAAGTAATTTAATTGGTAAGATTGAAGATAACAATATTAATAGGCCAGGAGAAAGTTTCTATGGTGGAATGGGGTTTGGAGACTCAAATAATCTACTAATAAAAGATAATCATATTACTGGACTAAATGGTCATGGTGGTGGGATTAGTCTTAGCAATGTAAGTAATTATCAAGTGGTTGACAACCGTATAGTTTTAGATCCAATATCTTATGTTAGTTATGGAATAAAAAACACGGCTTCTCCTATTGGGCTCATATGTTGCAATATACTTGAAAATGGAGGAGTTGGACAAAACTTTATAGGAGAAAATGAACCTATGAATTATGGAACTAACACCTACAATGGTGCAAGATACGGACTTGTCTTACATGATGCTGAGATTGGTAATCAAGACATAAAAGGAAATTCGTGGGCTCATCCTGCTTATACAAGAGCTGCACTATATAGTACAGTGGACAATCAAGCAGGAATGGCAGCGAGTTCTGTGTTTACAGTGAATCCGCTTCCAGTGTCAGATGGAGCTCTGCCAAATAGATTCTTCCCATTAGATATTGATGAAATTATATTTGAGCAGTGGTTTCAAAATGTTCCAGACCCAAATCCAACTTGTGTTTCTCAACCAACCTGCGAGGAGGACCTTTTCGAATTTAATCCATATGATCCTTCACCGCCTAATAATATTGATCCTTGTGAAAAGTATAGTAAATTTATCGATGCTATTACTGGTGTAAAGCTTGAAGGTTATTACAAAGATCAGAATAACTGGACCCGTGATTATTTTATATATCTATACTTTTCTAAAGTGCCAAGATACTTATGGGAAGATTGTACGGTCATAGATGACTTCATGAGTCAAACGGGATATATCCCTCTCTATGTACAAACTGAATTAGATCACTTGAATGCTTTTTCATTGAGTACTACACAACAAAGCACGCTTTATCAAAGTACCATATCTGTAAAAGAAGCTATGGATGATTTAGAAAAAATATATTCTACAACAGAAGATGAAGAATATATTAACTACGAAAGTGAAATTTCAAATTTACAAAATATCGTTAATGTTAATACAAATATTATTAGCAGTATAGGAGATATTGTTAAGTCAAATTCGATTACATCTTTGAATACTTTATTATCGGATATACAGAGTCTTCAAAGTACTCTTGCTTTTCATGATGATCTCAAAACAGTCAGATTAATTAATACTCAGATTGACCTTTATGGTACAGATAACGTATCAAGTAGCGATATCATTATTTTAAGAGAAATATCAAATAAGTGTGCATTAGAGTATGGTCAAGCTGTTTTTGAGGCACAAGCGATATTGGAAGGTATGGGAGAATTCATTAGTGATGACTTAGTAGTTGTTTGTGAAAACAACAATCCTAAAATAAGATCTTCAATTGAGACAAATCAATTCTCTGAGGTTTTGGTTTATCCTAATCCATCAATTGGTATATTCACCGTTGAATTTAATAAAGAGTATCAGGAAGGTCTCTCTATTGAAATATTTAATAATGTGGGTATGCAGGTCTATCAAACTGAAGTTATAACTGAAAATCCATCTTTTAGGCTTGATTTGTCAGCTCAGCCAGCTGGAGTTTATTTCTTAAAAGTTAATGCGGGTATTCAAGAAATATCGCATAAAAAAATAGTTATTATTAATTAATAAAATCGTAGGTCTTCTCTCTTGAGAAGACCTTTATAACGTTATGAGAAATCTTATATTAATTTTTAGTGTTTTAGTGAGTTCGAACCTATTTGCCCAGAAGCAAGACAACATATGGTTGTTTGGATTTCGTGGTATTGTTGATATTCAAGATTCGACATGGGGATCAACAAACATAGATTTTAACTTTGATCCGCCAAAAATACGTTTTGATTCTTCACGAATCTGGGATTTTGGAGGAACGAATGCTAGCATTTGCGATAATGAAGGCAAAGTGAAGATCTACACTAACGGCCAAGCGGTATATGCGAGGGATAATTCCGTGATAGAAGATACTATCAATTACAATAAACAGTGGGAAAACTGGCGGTACACTTTTGAGGGAGTATCGTATAATAGTGGTTTACCTTCTTTCCAAGGATCGTTGATATTGCCGCTTCCAGATTCTGAAGATCAATTTTATATTTTTAATTCTGTTTATGATAGAGATATAGATTATTCGAATATATTTCAATATTCTACTGTAATCTTTGATGAACAAGGGCAAGGTAAAGTAGATGAAAGGGATCATATAATTTTACAAGATACAATACATACAGGAGGGGTACATTCTGTTCGACATGGCAATGGTCGAGACTGGTGGGTTATATTCTCAGGCCATCCTAATAATATAATCCACAAATACTTATTTACTCCGGATGGTATTTCTTTAATAGGTACTGATACTATAGGAACACCATTTAATAGCATATTATCTCAGATGGCTTTTTCTTCATCAGGAGACAAAATAGCATATTCTAGTACCTGTTGTTTTGGAGAAGATAAGTTGAAAATATTTATTGCTGATTTTAATAGGAATACAGGAGCAATAAATAATCATGTTGAGGATTTTTTACATTCTAGATCCTTTAGCCCAGGTATTTGTTTTTCACCCAACAGTAGATTTTTGTATTCGACAGATATTAATATTTTATACCAATATGATCTAAATTCAATTGACATTTTAGGTTCGAAAATGGCTGTGGCTGAGTACGACGGATTTGAGTATTTTTTTACAGAAGATACAACTCCAGGTACAGGAACGAAACCTAGATTCGGTTGGATGGGGTTAGCTCCTGACGGCAAAATATATATTAGTGCAACATCAGGAAGCAGTAGAGTTATGCATAGGATTAATAGCCCTAACCTAAAAGGAGAAGCATGTGATATGGAACAGCATAGTGTTTATTTGCCAGCAGCATATGCGCGCACTATGCCTAATTATCCCAACTATCGCCTCGGCCCACTTGACGACCGCCCCGCCGATACCCTAGGCCTCAACAATCACCCCGTAGCAAAATACCGCTACGTCCAAGATACCCTAGAAGACCTCCGAGTCCATTTCTTCGATCTGAGTTACTATGATCCACAAGACTATGAGTGGGAGTTCGGAGATGGTAATACATCAGATGTGCTAGAGCCCAATCATACCTATGCTGAGAAAGGCGTCTATGAAGTCTGCCTTACTGTGAGTAATATCTATGATACGAGTACGAGCTGTAAGACGATCATGCTGGGTACTTCTTCTATAAAAGAACAAGAACTAGAAGTAGATATCAGTATTTACCCTAATCCTACATCTGATTATCTCACGATCAACTTTCATAATTATCTGGCTATGGATTCGGAGGTTAGGTTTTATGATGTAAATGGTCAGGAGGTTCTTATTACTAATTTAAAAAGGGCGAGTACGATTGTTAATCTTGGTGCTTTGTCTTCCGGAGCTTATATTTACAAGGTTTATGATGAAGAAGCTGAAATATATGAGGGTCAGGTTATTGTGGTTCATTAATTTTGTTGAGACTTTAGTCTCGTTTTTGTGCGCAATGCAATTCATAACGTGATCGAGATAACTGATCGAAAGAGTATTTTACTACTAGCTCTTGAATGTTTATATCACTATATGATCATATTTTTAGTGAGGTTGATAAACCTCATGCATGCGTGGATGTCATTATATGAGTTGATGGTCTTTGGCCTCGCAGCTGCTTATCTTTGGAATAGATTAATTCTGATTCCAGTTTTTTTGTTCATTACAGTCAAGAAAAATAAGAACTATGAACTAAGTAATGTCAATCATATGTCAGGTTAGCCATTAAAAAAATCAATAATTGAATAATTCATTCATTCAATTATTAAGCTATATCTTCACATCACCTAACCAAAAAGAAGACAATGAAGTTACAAAACTACGCCCTAGGCACTTGGATAAATGGAGAAGGAGAAGGACAAGCATTGATAGATGGAGCCAATGGTGAAATTATCGGATATGCCACGAGTAAAGGTCTTGATTGGGCAGATATGCTAGAATATGGTCGTAAGACTGGTGGACATACACTTCGTAAGATGACTTTCCAGCAAAGAGGAAGAATGATCAAGTCACTTGCATTGTATCTTCATGAAAAGCGTAAAAGCTACTATCCAATTAGTTATAAAACTGGAGCCACAAAAAGTGACAGTTGGGTGGATATAGAAGGTGGAATAGGTAATCTATTTGCCAATGCAAGTCTGAGAAAGAAATTTCCTGATCAGCCTTATTATGTTGATGGAGAAATGGCTCCGTTATCTAAAGGTGGACAATTCATAGGTCAGCATATAATGGTACCAAAAGAAGGTGTAGCTGTTCACATCAATGCTTTTAATTTTCCAATATGGGGAATGTTAGAAAAATGTGCTGTTAATTGGTTAGCCGGAATGCCAGCTATCGTTAAGCCAGCAACGTTAACATCTTTTCTTACAGAGGCAATGGTAAGAGATATTATTGCATCTGGTATTTTGCCAGAAGGTGCACTGCAGTTGATAAGTGGAAGTGCAAGAGGGATTCTTGACCATGTTACAAGCCAAGATGTAGTCACATTTACTGGATCAGCTACAACGGGTAGAATGCTAAAAGCAACTCCGCAAATTATCAATGAAGCAGTTCCGTTTAATATGGAAGCAGATTCACTGAACTGCATGATTTTAGGACAGGACGCTGTTCCTGGTACAGAGGAGTTTGACCTTTTTCTCAAAGAAGTAAGAAGAGAAATGACAACTAAGTGTGGTCAAAAATGTACTGCAATTAGAAGAATCATGGTCCCTGAGAATCTTATGGAGGATGTGCAGATACAACTAGGAAAAGCGCTGTCAAAAACGACAATCGGTGATCCAAGAGTAGAAGGTGTACGAATGGGTTCTCTAGCGGGAGCCGAACAGGTAAAAGAAGTAAGAGAAAGAATAGAACAACTTTTAGAGACTTCACAGATTGTATATGGTGACTTGGACGAAGTGATGCTCGTAGAAGGGACGAATAAAGCGGGTTCGTACATGAGTCCAATATTAATGAGACAAGACAAACCATTCGAAAATACAGATGTGCATGATATTGAAGCATTTGGTCCTGCAAGTACTTTGATGCCATATAAAAATGTGGATGAAGCGATAGAATTAGCGAAGATGGGTAAAGGTTCTTTAGTGTGCTCCATTGCTACAAATGATGATAAGACAGCTAGAGAGTTTGTCTTAGGAGCTGCTAGTCATCATGGAAGAATATTAGTTCTTAATAGAGAATCTGCACCAGAGAGTACAGGTCATGGTTCGCCAATGCCATTGCTAGTGCATGGTGGTCCTGGAAGAGCAGGAGGTGGAGAAGAGATGGGTGGTATGAGAGGTGTAAAACACTACATGCAAAGATGTGCTATCCAAGGAAGTCCTACAACATTGACAGAAGTAACTGGGCAATACCAATACGGAGCAAAATATAAAGATGGTGGAGCGCATCCATTCACAAAACATTTTGAAGATATTGAAGTAGGAGAAACAATTGTCACTGCAAAGAGAACGATCACAGAAGCTGATATTGTCAATTTTGCCAATGTAAGTTGGGATCATTTCTATGCACACACTGATATTACTTCTCTCGAAGGTACGATCTTCGAGCAACGTGTTGCACACGGGTATTTTATATTAAGTGCTGCGGCAGGTCTTTTTGTAAATGCTGCCAAAGGACCAGTACTACTTAACTATGGTTTAGAGGAATGTAGATTTACAAAACCTGTATATGCAGGAATGACAATAGGTGTAAGGTTTACAGCAAAAGAAAAGATTGCTCAGGAGAAACGAGAAGAAGACGATATCCCAAAAGGTATTGTCAAATTCTTAGTAGATGTGTATGATGAGACTGGCGAGACAGTAGCAATTGCCACTATTTTGACCATGGTAAAGAGAAGATTGCCTTTGGATTGATCAGAATGTGAATATTCCGATTAATCATAGTTGAAAATGCTTTCCAAATCTATTGTTAGATCTGGGAGTGTTACAGGAAAAATTTGCTCTGTTTTTGTGTACATTTTTTGTAATCGGTATTTGCCATCTTTTAGAGAAAACATATTTATCGTTTCATCTTTTGGAAAAACGATCCAGTATTCTTTGACACGTGTTTCTTCATAGATAGATAATTTATCGTTTATATCTTTCTTTGCAGTAGAGGGCGATATGATTTCTACTATGAAATCGGGAGCTCCAAAGCAGCCAGCTTCATCTATTTTGCTACGATCACAGATAACACAAATGTCTGGTTGGACTACGGTAGTTGATTTATCCTTTGATTCGTTCTTTACTGGAAGTACTACGTCAAATGGTGCATAATATATCTTACAATTCTTTCCTTTTAAGAAATTAGCAATTTCGGTACCTAGATTCCTACTTATGTCTTGGTGAAATGATTTTGGAGCGGCACTCATCCTAAAAATTTTACCTCTTATAAGTTCAACCATCTCCTCATATTCAAATTTCAGATAGTCAGCATAAGTGTAGATTTTAGTGTTGTAAGATGCTGTAGGTTCTTTTATTACATTTTTACTATCGTGTTCCATATTTTAAATACAAGGTATTTATGATTATCCAGAAAGCGTTTTAGTATAGGCGTTTGAGAGGCTAAGATCTAGTGGCAGTGCGGAAGTGAAATGAGGTCTGTGACACGTTTATTTTTCAACTAAGATTAAATCTTGCGCTATTTATCTTTTAAATTCTAAACTTTACAGTATGGAAACTCCGATGACTGAGCTTTAGTGACCGTGGAAATAATAAAGGCCTTTTAGCACTTTTAGTGCCCTTAAATTTTTATTTCGAAGGTTGCCAGAAAAAAGTTCAGACACCCAAGGGAATGATAGAATCGTGGCTTTAAAAACATTTTGAAGAAATGTGGAAAACACGATTAAAAATAAATTGTTGATTTCCAGAAAAAAA
>Ga0209187_1003877_pt1 | contig 11935 bp, 7 predicted proteins | sample BantaG_FD_187430 | JGI IMG/M metagenome (GOLD analysis project Ga0209187, IMG submission 187430) | Marine algal microbial communities from Bantry Bay, Ireland - BantryBay_4 metaG (SPAdes) (version 2) | ecosystem: Host-associated > Algae > Red algae > Unclassified | place: Bantry Bay, Ireland... | reverse complement strand
TATCGAAAGCCAGATCTTAACGCACTATCCGCGTACCTTGGAAGTATCTAGGAAGATCACTTCACAAGAAGCGAAACTGACCAACGATCAAAAGACTAATGTCAAGGTGAATAATCTGTGTGCCAACTTGTTGGAACAAATTAGTTTTGCTGCCAGAGACAGTGAACTGATCGATGAAAAAAGTGGGGTTTCTGCAAGACTGAGTATCGCAGGATATGAAAATCTCGTGAGTGCCGCTGAGCGCCGATTGATCATCAATTCTGAAAGTAAAACTTCTACACGAGTGGGTGATTTTTGGGGCGTTGTACCTGCCATTACAGGGAAGGTAGAACTGGTATATGAGGGTGAACAAGAAGGTCCTTATATGGTAGCTGTCAACTTAATGGGCACCGCTATCAAGAATGAATTTTTGGATGTTTTACCGCACCCAGACAAACTGAAGAAGGATGAAAAAGATCCATTTGGCGTGATTCGTGCTTGGTTTGCGGCTGGCAACACACTCGATATTCTAAGTGATTCCTCTGATAAAAATTATAAAAATGCGCTCAAGCAAGTGGCTGGTTTGGAGAATTTGGCCAAGACTTCTGGTGCCAAGGGGGACGAGCTATACACCTACATGGAGTTGATTATACACGGTTTAGTAGAGTTTGATGTGCTATCTAAAGAGTACTTGGAAACGGGTTTCTCGATCCGTGATGTACTTGCGGACATGTTTGACAAAGACATGTTTGACGGTTTGAGTAATTAAGCTAATAAGAATATTTTGGGGCCATGCCGATGAAAAATCGGCACCAGGCTATACGCAGCGCGGCCCAGATCATGAAAGACACGGAAGAACATGTCTTTCATGAACTGGGCTGGTCGCTAAGGCTCCCACTGCTCCTATCCTTTGTCCGTTAGATTTTTCTGTCAACCTGGCTGTAAGTTTTACTTTTTGTTGTATCCATTTAACCAAAATTTTGGACGAAATTTCTAATCTTAATTTCCTAATTTTCGTATACTCAATCCACAATTAATAATAGGATGGAACAAAAGAAAATAGCAATAATAGGTTGTGGGAATCTTGGTCAAGCCATAGCGAATGGTCTTCTAGCGCAAGGGAATATCGCTGCCAAAGATATAACGGTCACGCGAAGGAGAACTGAACTCTTATCAGATCTTGGGGACCAGGGAGTTTGCGTTACCACAGATAATACCGCAGCCATTCAATCTTCTGACTTAATTATTGTCGCTCTCAAGCCTTATAATATAGTGCCCATTCTACAAGAACTCAAGGGCCATTTTGTATCTGGTAAGCACTCTATAGTATCTCTGGCTACTGGGATTAATATAGATCAAATCGATGCCTGCCTAGACGTAGATATACCCATCTTCAGAGCAATGCCGAATACTGCGGCAGATGTCAGGATGTCTATGACTTGCATCGCGACTAATAGCAAAGATCAAGCAGCCATTAGATTGGTTAAGAATTATTTCGATGCGATAGGAGAGTCCATATTTATAAATGAATCTTTGATGGATTCTGCTACTGTACTCGGTGCCTGTGGTATTGCCTATGTTTTACGATTTATGCGTGCCATGATCCAAGGAGGCATCACTATAGGGTTTGACGCAAAGACAGCTACACAGATTGTAAATAATACCGTAAAAGGAGCAGCGGAGCTTTTGATCGAAAGAAAGGAGCATCCTGAGTATGAAATCGACAAGGTGACCACGCCTCGTGGCTGTACGATCGCAGGCCTTAACGAAATGGAACACAACGGTTTCAGTTCAGCTTTGATCAAAGGCATAGTTACTTCCTTTGAAGAGATAGGCTAGCACTTTACAAGATGTATAACATTCATTTATAATTGATAAAGAATAAATTTTTTCTTTATTTGTCCTCAATTGCATAATTGACCTTAATCTCAACGCAATTCACACCAAAGCTTAGTTGTACTATGATTTTAGTGATTTAGTTATGATCTAATTATATCAATAGTCATCTACTTGGCAAAGCCAAATTGCCATGAGTTTTTTAACCATTTTAACTTTCTTAATTAACAAGTCAAAAGAGATAAAATCGTATTTTCGCACTCTAAATTCGCAATTTGATGATTCGATCTATACTATTGTCCTTAACTTTCTTACTCTTGAATGTTGCATTGTTTGGACAAAAAGGAACAGTGAGGGGTAAGGTTTTAGATGAAACGACTGGAGAGCCGATCATTTATGGTAATGTTTTGTTGCAAGGTACTACCTATGGTAACACTACAGATCTGGATGGTTTTTTTAGTATTTCTGGAGTTCCAGTTGGAGATTATATGCTGGAAGCAACTTATCTAGGATATGATACGGTCAGTGTCAGTATTACCATCACAGATGGTGGTTTACTATACCAGCAGATGAATCTGAAAGAGGGTGGTTTTGATCTCGGAATAGTCAATGTATCTGCTAGAAAAGAACAGGCTAGATCTGATGTCATGGTATCTAAATTGACTGTAACTCCATCACAAATAAAAGCTTTGCCTTCAACGGGTGGTGAGGCAGATATAGCACAGTATCTCTCAGTATTGCCTGGTATCGTTTTTACCGGTGATCAAGGAGGACAGTTATACATCCGGGGAGGTTCACCCATACAAAATAAGGTACTACTAGATGGGATGACTATCTACAATCCATTTCACTCGATTGGATTCTTCTCTGTATTTGAGACCGAGACGATTAAGAACGTAGATGTATTGACAGGTGGATTTGATGCAGAGTATGGAGGTCGTATTTCTGCCGTGGTAGACATTACTACAAGAGAAGGAAATAAGAATAGATTTGCTGGAGTAGTATCAGCGAATCCATTTCAATCTAAAGTATTGCTTGAAGGACCTATTAAGAAATTTAACCCTGAAACGGGGGGGTCTACTTCTTTTATGTTCACGGCAAAACGCTCATATATAGATCAAACATCTCCTGGACTATATAGCTATGCGGTTACCGACGAATCAGGAACTCTACCATTTAACTTTACGGATGTATATGGTAAACTATCGATGGTAGGTGGTAATGGTAGTAAGCTTAACCTATTTGGATTTAATTATATTGATAGGGTTAACTTTCAAGATATTGCTAATCTAGATTGGAATTCAAATGGAGGAGGAGTGAATTTTAAGCTTATACCTTCTGGCTCCAACTTGACAGTAGACGGTGTTGTCTCATTTTCAAATTATGAAATCAGCCTACTTGAAGCAGATGATAATCCAAGAAGTTCTAGCATTGGCGGATTCAATGCAGCCTTGAACTTTACATCTTTTGGAAATAAGCAGCAATTTAAATATGGATTTGACATCACTGGATTCAATACCGACTTCACCTTTGTGAACTTTCTAGATCAATCCATTTCTCAAAAGAGTTTTACGACTGAAATTTCGGCCTATTTAAAATATAAATTAACACTAGGCAAGTTAATTATTGAGCCAAGTGTCAGACTTCAGTACTATGCATCTCTACCCGAGGTATCTATTGAACCCCGATTTGGAGCAAAGTATAATGTCAATGATAGAATAAGACTTAAGTTTGCAGGCGGACTTTATTCTCAAAACTTGATCAGTTCTGTGAATGAAAGAGACGTTGTGAATCTATTTGTTGGATTCCTATCTGGTCCAGAGGAGCCTATACTACAGCCTGGCAGTATCAATCAACGAACAGAATCGAAACTGCAAAAGTCTAGACATATAGTAGCTGGATTAGAGGTTGACATTACGGATAAAATCGAATTTAATGTAGAGCCTTATTTCAAGGATTTTACACAGATTATCAATATCAATAGGAATAAAACTGAAGCTAGTGATCCTAATTATGCTGCAGAAACAGGAGAGGCATACGGTATCGACTTCTTGCTTAACTATCATACCAGTGATCTACTTGTATGGTTCACCTACTCATACGGATTTGTGAATAGAGATGATGGATTTCAGGTCTATCCTACGATTTTTGATCGTCGACACAATTTCAATTCTCTTGTAACTTACAAATTTGGAGATACTGATGCTTGGGAGGCAAGCGCGAGGTGGAACTTTGGTACTGGATTTCCATTTACATTAACACAGGCATTCTTTAGTAACTATGACTTTAATGACGGTCTTACCACGGACATTGTAGAGGGCAATGCGGACCTTGGTGTGATCTACTCTTCAGAAAGAAATGGAGGTAGATTACCTGATTATCATCGATTAGACTTGTCATTAAAGCGCACGTTTACTTTCTCAGAAAGAAGTAAATTAGAAGCTACGGCTAGTGTGACAAATGCCTATAATAGGAACAATATCTTCTTTTTTGATCGTGAAAGCTTCGATAGAGTCGATCAATTACCAATTTTGCCGAGTTTAGGACTTGCTTTTCATTTTTAATTTGTTAATTTTAGAGGCATAAATTAGAAGTTTATGTCTAGATTCCACCTTATTCTTATTTTATCATCATGGATCGCACTAGATGTTAGTGGTCAGGAGGGTATAGAATTTTTGGTAAATCAACATTCTGAGGACATATTTCAAGAAGAATATGTATTAATCAATCAAGAGCGCAACAGGCGAGCTACTATTACCACACCGCCTAATGGTTCAGTTCGTCCTATGGCTGAATGGGAAGAACTAGAGGCCATCACCATTTCTTGGGATACGTACAAAACCGCTCTTTCACAAATTGTCAAGCACGCTCAAAAAGAGTGCAAAGTGTATATTAATTGTCCTGGCCCAGCATCTGACGTGAAAGAAGAGTTGGCATCAGTAGGAGTGAGTTATGGCGAAAATGTAATCTTTCTTGAAAATCAAGATTTTAATACTGCTTGGATTAGAGACTATGGCCCAAATTCAGCCTATACGAATGATGTCGATTCATTAATTATGGTGGACTGGATATATAATCGCAAAGAACGTGCTGAGGACGATGCACTTCCAGAGCATATTGCGACCGTACTTGATGTACCAATCTACGAGACAGCCGAGGGTGATTCTAGGCTTTTAGCCACAGGAGGCAATTTCATGACTGATGGAATTGAAACTGGTTTTTCTTCTAAATTAGTTTTGAATGAGAATATAAAGAAAACTGAAGAAGAGATTGACCAGATCATGTCTGACTTTTTAGGAGTGAATAATTATATCAAGTTTGACACGCTGGTGTATGATGGTATTCATCACATCGATATGCATATGAAATTGCTTGATGAGGAACGAATTATTTTTGGTGAGTATCCCGAAGGTAAAGGCGATCATGATATCATTGAGGCGAACATAGAATACTTGTTAGCTTCTCAAAAAAATGCCTTTGGTGAACCTTATGAAATAATTCGTATTCCAATGCCACCAGATTTACATGGTGAATATCCTGGTGATAATGGAAAAGGTTCTTTCAATACTTATACCAACGCACTATTTATAAATAAAACTATATTGGTGCCTACCTATGAGTCAGTTCATAATAAAGTGTATGATGCAGAAGCATTGCGTATCTGGAGAGAGGCTATGCCAGGGTATAATATTGTGGGTATTAACTCCAATGCTTTGATAAGGGCGTATGGTGCTATTCATTGTATTACCAAAGAAATTGGGGCGAAAGACCCAATTAGAATAGTCTTTCAAAGAATCAAAGATCAAGATGAGCTACAGCCAGAAGGTTATCCACTTATTGCCAAAGTTCAACATCGCTTTGGAATAGATCAAGTTAACTTGTACTATCGTGAAAAAGGTTCTACAGAGTATGACTTTGTGGAGATGGATCTATTTGATAAAGAGGAACAACTTTATGAGGCTGCTATTCCTAGCTTTATTGATCATGGGACTGTAGAATATTACGTCCAAGCGATTGCTAAATCTGGTAAAAGAATGCAACGACCTCAACCTGCACCTGTCGCATATTGCGATTTTGATGTTACATTGAAGACCTCAGTTGCTGATGTCCAGCAAGATATATTTAAGCAAAATGCATTTCCTAATCCTTCAAATCATTTGGTTTGTATTCCGGTTAATCTAACCAGTAGGATAATAGGAGATTTATCGCTGATTGATATACATGGTAGAATAGTAGAGACCATTCATTCAGGATCTTTCCCATCTGGAGATACGAAATATTTTACAAATGTCTCAAGATATCCAACGGGTGTCTACACTCTGAGATTTTCAAGTCAGCATGGGGTAAATAGCCAAAAGTTGGTAGTGAAAAACTAGATGGCTCTCTTGTAGAAAATAAATCCATTTTTTCGATAAAGCTCCTCTACATTTCTATATTTATCCAAGTCTAGTTCGTGCTGGATCTTGACAATGAAGTACGCAACTCTATCCAATTCTTCGCTTTGCAGTAACCATTGATTATCATTTGATTTAGGATCTTCATCCTTATTTTTTTTTCCATAGAATAACGGTGCATAACTCTTGGTGCCGATAAATTTGATATATGCATTTTCATCTGCATGTTCTACACAAAAGTCTATCATAGCTCGTTGCGTGTAGGCCTCAATATTGTTGATATTCAAGATGAGAATGCTATTGACAAAAAGTACAGTCCCAACTAATAAGGTTGCTATACTCCTTAAAGGATTTCGCTTTTCCTTACTAATAAACACGATCAGGGTAATGATCATAATCAAAGCAGGTAAGCCATTCCACCAAGACCAAGAAACATCAGCGGCTAAGCTGGCTATGGCAAAAGGATCTTTGGCGAGCAGATTATAGAGCAAGTCTATATTCATTCCTATATAAGGTAAGGCAGCCGTGATGATTGTGAATAATACACCTAATGCAAGGATACCTGAAAAAACGAGCCTTGGCATTTTACTATCTATTTTATATAATGCATAGGCACCCACTGCAGCTAAAAATGAGATTGGAAAGTAGGCTAGTGAAGAGTAGTGTACTATCTTGGTATTGACCAGAGAAAAGACAACGACTACGACAGCCAATAAAATAGTCAACATTAAGAATATACTATCTTTACTATCTGCCCCATCACGGTATCGTTTCCATAAAGGTAAAAAGGCAAATAGACTTGCGGGAAAGCAGCCCAATAATAATACCACAAAATGATATCCAAGAAAGCCTTTATGTCCAGCATCATTGGTCGTAAGAAGTCGCAATTGATATTCCGTAAAAGTGCTAATAAACCAAGGGCCGTTTTGTAGTGTCTCTATTCCAAGCCATAGCCCACCAAATAAAAGAGAGCTCAGCAATAAAATGAACAACTGCCCAATACTAGGAAAATGATTGAATTTTCGAATGATATAAAAGATCAACAAGGTCAAGCCATACATCAAAAATGCAACGGGCCCTTTAGTGAATACAGCTAGACCGAGTAGTAACCCAGAAGCGAGTAACCATTTATTATCTACTCTTCCTTCGGCTTTTTCACGAAGAAACTTATAATAATAGAAGAGCGCAGAGAAGGTGAAGAAATTAAACCATGGATCTATTATACCTGATTTGAAATATAAAAAGGGGAGTATAGAACTCCAATATACCAGTGCCCATATCATCCCAAACTTCGGATTTTTGTAATAGGTACCAAATTTGTGTAATGTCAATAAGGTTAAGATACCTGCGATGGCATTAGGGAATCGAGCCGCATATTCATTGACGCCAAATAACTTCATAGCAATGACCTGAAACCAACAAAATAGAGGTGGCTTTTCCCAAAATGGTTCGTAGTTGATATATACCCTCATATAATCCTGCAGCACAATCATCTCCCTTGATATTTCTGCGAAGTTGATCTCATCCCAATCGAAAAGATGTACCCCTCCTAGGAAAGGCAAGTAAGAGACACAGCCAATAAACAACAGAAAATAGAAATTTCTTTTGTAGTTATCCAAAGTATCGTATTAGCTTGGAAGATTCCATTTTTTCAATTGATTGATCACAGCTCTAATATCTTTAGGCACTGAGGCCTCCACTGTAATCGCTTCCTTTTTAATAGGATGATCAAATTCGAGTCTCCAAGCATGCAGGATAGATCTGCTGATGAGGGGGCGTATTTCTTTATTTTCTTTACCTCTAAATTTTCGTCCTTTGATATCTGCCGCATACAAAGCTTGCCGGCGACTGTATAATGGATCAGAAGCCAAGGGTATACCCTCTGATTCTAAATGGACACGTATTTGATGGGTACGGCCAGTCAAGATCTCTACTTCGAGGAGACTAAATTCTTTAAATCGGTGCAAAACTTTGTACCGAGTAATAGATTCTTTGCCTCGTTTATCGATTCGCATACGGTCCAGATGGTTCGGTGTGGGCGCTATGGGCTTGTCAATAGTGGCTGCATCCTCGTATGGTTGACCATCTACTACTGTAAGATAAAATTTTCTTATAGCTCGATTCGTGAATAGACTGGAAAATTTCTTGTGTGCTTCTGTTGTTTTAGCAAAAAGTATAATACCACTGGTTTCTTTATCTAGACGATGAACTATAAATATCTGCTCATATTTTTTGAGGAGTAGCTGTTGTAGATTGACCTTGTCTGGAGAATAGCGATCAGGTATCGTAAGCATGCCCGCGACCTTGTTTATCACAATGATGTAGTCATCTTCATATATTATATCCAGTCCTTTTTTCACCTGCGTTATTTCAGACTGCAATAATACTACATTTTATGCTGTAGATAAATAGCTTGGTGGCTTTAAATACGAGAGATTTGTTTATTTCAGCTCTGTATACTTCTTGATACCTTTGATATAATGCTGGTATACGATGCTCTTATCGATACGTCCTTTCACATTGGATTCCGTAGAAAAGACCTTAGCGAGTACCTTTCTCTTCGCTCTAAATTTGGCTAGCAGCCCATAGAAGGCTATATGTGCTCTAAACACAGCCGCAAATGAGCCTACCTGACCTTTCGCTAAAAAAGATAGCCCTGCAAATCCGTCTAAAATCATTCGTTTGTAGATCACCCCAAGGGCCTTCCCTTTTTCTTCATTCTTGAGTATCATTAGTAGGCTATTTCTGAAATTCAGAAAAGTCTTTCTAGAGGAGGCATAGGAGAGGGTACCACCACCGACGTGATATACTTTAGATTGAGGCTGATAATAGATAGAATAGCCTAACCTTTGCAGACGCCAGCATAAGTCTATTTCTTCCATGTGCGCAAAGAAGTCAGCATCAAATCCACCATGTTGATTAAATAGTTTAGTCCGAACAGCAAACGCTGCACCAGAAGCCCAAAAAATTTCTTTGGGCCCGTCATATTGGTTATGATCTTCCTCTAATTCCTGAAAAATACGACCTCTGCAAAAAGGGTAGCAAAGCGCGTCTACGAAGCCACCCGCTGCACCCGCATATTCAAAGTATGTAGGTCGCTTCTGATCCATAATCTTGGGTTGTACCGCAGCGATATTTTCGTCAGCTTGGAGCATCTCTATCAATGGACTTATCCAAGGAGACTTAATTTCAATATCAGAATTCAACAATATTGTATAAGGAGTCTTGATCTGAGACATAGCCAAATTATAGCCTTTGGCAAAACCATGATTCGTATCAAGTTTTATGATGCGTACACCTGGGTGCTTAGTCTTGATGTAGTCTAATGAAGCATCTGTAGAAGCATTGTCCGCAATGACCAATTCTGTATCATCGGGCAGATATTTTTTCCAGCCAATACAAAATTGTTGAAGGAAGGCCAACCCATTGTAGTTGAGTACGAGAACGGTACAAAGAAATGAATGATCGGTTTTCAAAATCTAATATCTTATGGCGAGTAAAGATGTATAACCTACTATGCTTGTAGAATAGATACGGCAGATATCTTATCCTTGTTTAGCTGAGCAATCAAATCTTCTTGACTATCAAAGCGTTGGTCATTTCTGATGAAGTCTATTATTTCTACTTTGATATTCTGACCGTAAATATCTTCTTTAAAATCAAAAATATTAACTTCTATCGTTCTATTGGGCAGGTGGCGGTATGAAGGCCTATCTCCTATATAAAGCATAGAGTGATATATCTTGCCATCTACCGTTGTCTTGCTAGCGTATACTCCGTATTTAGGAACTAGCTTGTATTTGTCAGCTATGTAAATATTGGCGGTAGGATAGCCCAAAGTATGTCCGATCTGTTCACCACGTTTTACTTCACCAGTCAAAAGATAATGATACCCTAAGAGAGAACTGGCCTGAATAATTGAACCTTCATTTAAGAAGTTGCGAATTTTGGTCGAGCTGATGGTGATGTCGCTGATTTGCTGAGCATCTATCTCGACTACTTGATACTCTCCCTTTTCCTGATGCCATTTTAGGAAATTGATGTCCCCACTCCGATTCAAGCCAAACTTATGGTCATGTCCAATAATAATCACGGAGGGGTGAAATTTTTGAATGATGAACTTCTCAATATACTCATCAGCAGACTGCTGTGAAAAAGCAACTGTAAATGGTACTATCACCAGATGGTCAATACCAAAATTATCAAACAAGGCAATCTTCTCCTCTATAGTACTGAGTAATTGCAGCGAATTATCATTGGGGTATACGATTTGTCGCGGGTGCGGATCAAAGGTGATGACCACAGTTTCCGCCTCATTTGCCTTCGCTTCCGACCGAATTTTTTCTATCAACTTTTGATGTCCATAATGCACCCCATCGAAAGATCCTATGGTGATCACAGGCCTCCCAAAATCGGGTAATTCATCAAGTCCTTTATATACCTTCATCTACCGGCAAAAGTACTGAATCTCTATTATTTCAACTACTTATTGTCCAATATTTAGCTCCCTTACTTCGCCCAAAAGGATACATCCCTACGATCGGCGTGCCATACAGGCTAAGCCCGTCGCCGGGACGGCGCAAGAACAAGCGGTAGAAGCGACATACACATTTGGGGTGGCAGTGCGTTTGGATGGTGCGTCGGCCAGTAGAGACGCAACATTTTGCGTCTCCCTTTAGGCACATGTGTATACAGCGTATGACGCAGTCCCGTTCCGATTTTTTCGCTTGGCCAGGAGTTGGGCGAACATCGGAATCGGGATGGTCCCCAATCCTAAAATCAACTTTCACTATTAATATTTGTTTACTTTTGTAGTAAATACGATATAATTGGAAACGCAGAAAATATTAGAAGCATTGCAGCAAGTACCAGATCCAAAAACGGGTCGTGGCATTGTTGAAATGAATCGAGTCAAAGAGGTTAAAGTTGAAGGAAAACGGATCAATTTTAGCCTACACTTACCCCAGTTAGAAGCAGCCGAAAAAGGAGCACTCAATGCTGCATGTAATCAAGTGCTGATGGAAACATTCGGCGATGTGGACATCAATATCCATTTTGTAAATGTGCAAAATACAGCCAATGCAATGGATGCAGTTTTGCCTCAAGTGAAAAATATTATCGCGGTAGGCTCTGGGAAAGGTGGAGTAGGAAAGTCTACAGTAGCGCTTAACTTGGCTGTTGCTTTACAGAAAAGTGGAGCTAAAGTAGGGCTGATAGATGCTGATCTTTATGGTCCATCCATACCAACAATGATCGGAATGCCGACAGCCAAGCCAAAAATAGAAACCCTCTATGGAAAGCATAAAATAGTGCCAATCGAGGCACACGGTCTATACATCATGTCGGTGGGATTCATTATAGAGCCTGAGGCGGCAATTGTGTTGCGCGGCCCAAGACTAGGTGGAATCATCAAGCAGTTTTTGCAGGATGTGCTATGGCCAGATCTAGATTACCTGATCTTGGATCTACCGCCAGGGACAGGTGATATACAGCTGACGATAGTACAGACAGTGGCAGTGACTGGAGCGATTATGGTGACCACCCCCCAACAGGTCTCGGTGATAGATGCCATTAAAGCGGGCAATATGTTTAGGCTGCCCAATGTGAATGTACCGATCCTCGGCGTGGTAGAGAATATGAGCTATTTTACCCCTGCTGAGCTGCCAAATAACAAATATTATCTCTTCGGCAAAGGAGGCGGGACAAAGTTGGCGAAAGATATGAAT
>Ga0209187_1003876_pt1 | contig 11935 bp, 9 predicted proteins | sample BantaG_FD_187430 | JGI IMG/M metagenome (GOLD analysis project Ga0209187, IMG submission 187430) | Marine algal microbial communities from Bantry Bay, Ireland - BantryBay_4 metaG (SPAdes) (version 2) | ecosystem: Host-associated > Algae > Red algae > Unclassified | place: Bantry Bay, Ireland... | reverse complement strand
CCAGTACCACCAGTCGCTTCAAGATTGGAAGGATCACCAAATTGATCAGAATCAAAATTACCCCGTTGACGTTGGTAAAATTCACAATCCAACTCAATACCAAGGTCTCCCGGTGGCTGTACGAACTTCCTGCTCACATCAAAATCTATTAACGTATCGCTTTCCATTCGGCGCAAGAATTTGGCAAAAATAGGTCGGGCCATTCTCGCACCAATACCCCACTGCAAGGAACGGAATCTAATCCAACGCTCTTCACCACCTACCCAGGTTCCGACAACAATATTGGGCGTCGCCCCCATAAACCAGCCATCTACATAATCATTTGTTGTACCCGTCTTACCACCAACATCTGATTTGATACCACCAAAGCCTCTTATGCCTTGGCGCATCACCTTGCGCAGCATCTCCACCATGACATAGTTCGTTCTTGGATCTAGAGCAGGACGATCTTCTCTGATTCCTTCATAGATTACTTTGCCGTACTTATCTTCTATCCTTTTGATGAATACGGGCTTATTGTAGATGCCATTATTGGCAAAAGCGGTATAGGCTCCAGTCATATCAGCGACCGAGAGGTCAGCCGCACCCAGACAGATAGAAGGTACTGGCGGTATCTTCTTGATATCGATCCCCAGATTAGAAACCAGCTCTCTTATTGGTGCTACATCTCCAAGTTGCTTCATCAAATATACTGATACTGTATTCTTAGAAAACATCAATCCTTTGAAAAGACTAAAGCGTTCGCCGCTAAATTCCTTACCAGCATTCTGTGGAGACCAGTCTTTCTGCAATCCGAAGTTCGCCTCTCCCGTATGAATTGTGTAGGCGATGTCATCCACCTCATAGCATGGCGAAAAGCCCTGTTGCTGTATAGCCGTTGCATAAACGAAAGGCTTGAATGTAGAACCCGTCTGTCTATCTGAGGTCACGTGATCATATTGAAAGTACTTATGGTTGATCCCACCTACCCAAGCTTTAATGTAACCTGAGATTGGATCCACAGCCATTACACCAGTTTGCAAAAAGTTTCTGTGATACTTGATGGAGTCTAAGGGCGTTAATACCGTATCTTTCTCCAAGGCATCATTTTCATAGGTAAACACCTTCATCTCTACCGCCTTTTCAAATACCACTTTCACTTGATCCTTATACTTCTTCCACAGCGACTTCAATTCTTTCCAGCTATCACTCTTCATGAATTTATTATACTTATCCTCAAGTGCTTCACCGATATATTTGCTTCTGCGCAGTTGACGCAGGTACCCCTTATTCTCTTCCTCCTCCAGCATTCTTCTGATATCTACATCACGCAAAGTAAACCCATCTAACTGCCCTTCATACCCAGCGATCGCATCACCTAACATGGAGGCACGCAAATCTTTCGCACGATCAGAATCAAAAATCAAATAATCTAATCGATTGGCGCGGGATTCCATTTCTTCATCAGTCGTACCAGTTTCGTTAAGCGCTTCATTAGGCGGCTCACGATAGGTCCAAGGATCCTCGTTTTTCCACTTATCATTAAATACACTTTGCAGTTCTTTCATGTGCTCCAGCATACTGGCCTCCGCATGGGCTTGTATTTGAGGATCTATGGTTGTGTATATTTTCAGACCGTCCCGATAGATATCGAATGGCTTGCCATCAGATTTTCTCTCCGTTTCATTTTCTAAGATATGTTTTAACTTTTTACGCAACTCCATTCTAAAGTAAGGCGCTAAGCCATCGGCGTGCGTAGTTCTATTGAAGCGCGTCATATCCATTTCAAGTACGCGCAGGCTATCGTATTCTATTTGATTGATGTAGCCATTTTTTTCCATTTGCTTGAGCACGATCTCACGACGCTTCTTAGTATTTTCTTTGAATCGTCTTGGATTATATCTCGATGGATTTTTCAACATCCCGACCAGCATCGCCGCCTCTTCCACATTTAGTTTCGATGGGTGCTTTCCGAAGTAGATTTCGGATGCAGCTTTGATCCCGTATGCCCCGTTGATAAAGTTAAATTTATTCAAGTACATCGCCATGATCTCCTCCTTAGTATACTTTCTTTCCAAGCGAATAGCGATGACCCACTCTTGCAGTTTTTGTTTGATCCTTTCAAAACCAGATCCAGGTCGCTCGGTAAATAGCAACTTAGCCAACTGCTGACTGATAGTACTCGCTCCCCCAGCAGAGGTATTTCCTAGAAATACATTCTTAGTCAAAGCTCTAGCTAGCGCCTCAAAGTCTATCCCCGAGTGATCGTAGTAGCGTTCATCTTCAGTAGCGACAAGCGCTTTGATTAGATTTGGGCTTAGTTCCTCATACCCTACTGGTACTCGATTTTCGATATAATATTTACCCAGTACCGACCTATCATCAGCGAATACCTGTGTAGCATAATCATACTGTGGATTTTCCAATTCTTCAAAGGAAGGTAGATCACTCTTTGACACAAAATAGAACAAGACTACCAGCCCAATGATGCCCAACACTACGAGCGTCCAAAGCACAGTAATTATTTTGAGGTAGGTAGGCCTATTTTGCGCCCTTATTTCTTCAGCACTTGGCTGTATATTATCGCTGTTATTATCCATACTAATCCAGATATATTGAGTTATAACGAAATTAAAGATATTATTATTAATTGAAAGTGAGCAGGAGAATGTAGAAAGGTTTTAATGATGCGTTTTTGAGGGGATTTGGGGCCTACCTGAGAATCACATTTTGATTTGTAAACTTCTTTATCTATATTTAAAATCAAAAGTGATAGACTGGGAAGAGCATACAGGTGGTCATCATGGAGAAAGTACTGATTGTGAGTTTGAGCTATTTTATCAAGGTATAATATCAATTGAGATGCCTTTATTAATGGACATTTTTAGGTTGGAGAAAACCAATTGTAATCAAAACAATTACACAGTTGAATCTAGATACATAAAACAATTATGCACTCTTTTTTGTGTTGAAGAAGTAAATGGTTATTTTAGAATTACCAATGTAGATTGTGGTGAAAGTTCTGCCTGCTGTACTGAAACTACCAGATGGTGTATTGACAGATTTGGAGAAATTCAAACTACTTATATCTCAAATGTGCAAGATGGAGAATGCAATCCAGGTAATGCTGAATCAAGTTCTTGCAACCAATTTATAGATGAGAGAAATGAATGTAGCCCTAGAGCAAGTGGTAGTAGATTTAATTAGATTTCAAAATTTATTGATGAAATCACGGCAAAATAATATCTGTTTTGCCGTGATTTTTAATACCTGTTTGCTTTCAAACAATACTCCATCCTTTTGAATTTCTATACTCTATATTTCATGAAAACTATTCTATTCCTACTCACTAGCCTATTTAGCCTTTCTTTACTAGCTCAACAAGCTGGTAATTATATTCCATTAGAATTTACTAATCTCACACCTTCATGGATACACACATCTGTCGATAGCACTATCATAGGTCATCTTCCTGAGGAATACAGAGATTTATCTCTAGGGTTTGACGGATATAGCCATATAACTCGGAGTGATAATATTGAGCGTGCCCCGTTGATCGTCGACGATTATCTATATATTATATCAAGGACTAGATACGATATTGATGTATCTGGTGGGCTGATAGAGAAGATAGATATGAATACTGGCGAAAAAATATGGCAAAATACATTTGATCTCAGGACTAGTAGCTACAGAGAATTTATCGAACGTACAATTATTAAACACGATACGCTTATCTTAATAAATTATAAGATTACAGTACCTGATTCGCCAATAAATTATTTTCCTTTTGTAGCCATCCCTGGTTTTGGTGGAGAAGGAGTACTTAAAGTGAGAAAGTATGATACAGCAACTGGAACTCTTATCTCTGAACAGACTGCAAATGCTTTCGCTCCTAATGTTAAAAAGCTTCAGGTAGGTTCAGATGATAGAGCGCAGATCAACTTAATTGAAGACGACTTACTTGAGGTAATTGAGTTTACTCTTGATCATGACGGCATAAAACTTTTATTCGACACTATCAACTACGATGGATTACTAGTGAATGGCCAGGATACCGTCTTTTCCAGTTTAGAAAATGCAGATTGGAAAAACTCTTGGTTTTATCTAGGTAATAGAGTGAAGAAATCTAAAGACGGAGTTATTTATTGGATTGACGGAATTGTACCCAATGATAACACACAAAACCATAATGTATTCCTTGAAATCATAAAGGATAAAGTAAAAACGAGGGTTTCTCTTAATGAACTGCCCATTGAAAATGATCAAGTTAACAGATGGTATATTGAAGATGTGACCGATAATTACCTCATGCTACGCATAGGGTATTATAATGACAATGAACCGTGTGACTACATTGTACTTGACAGAGATGGAAACTTTGTTCAACGATTAGAAATCGATTATTGCAACACAAAATATCCATACCTAAATCAAAATAGTGAGTTTGTCTCTATGTCACTAGGAAGAGATCCCAATGGTCACTACACAATGAAGTTTCGCAAATCAGTCGATGACGGCTTAGGATCCATATCAGAATTTAGCTTAAATACAGCTGACTACAAGGCTTGGCCCGGTAGACTGTTTCCACTAGAAAGTGGAGAATACTTAGCAGAAATCAATCACGCAGAAAGAAATGGAAATGGATACCTTGGCAATTTTGTTAATTATCTAAGAGTTAGTCCGGAGGCTATTGGATTTGAAACTGTATCAAATAAGGTGGTGGGCAAACTAAGTCTTGAATTTATTGTATACCCAAACCCTGGCTCAGGCATATTTACTATCAATTTTGATCAAGCAATAGAAGGTAATTTAGATTTATTTAACAGTGCTGGACAGCTAATTTTATCTAAAGTTCATTCTCATATGACAGGATCCAGCATTGATATTTCAGATCAATTATCAGGCGTTTATTATTTAAGATTTACTAATTATAAATATACTGCAACACAAAAACTATCTTTGATTAACTAACGAAAAACAGCCTATCATGAAACTACGAACTTACATGCAACTCGCAATCTTATTTGTAATTTCAAACCAAAGTATGGCTCAGGAAATATTCCGTATTAGTCCTGCTACTTTTGATACGATCTTGTTTTCCAATAATACAAGCAACAATAGCTATAGGCTATGGTCAACAATGGAGAACCTTACTGATTCTCTTATCCAGATCGAATGGCTAGTAGAAGATGTAAATATTCCTAGCGAATGGACACTAATGGTTGCAGATAATGAAACTGAATTTCAGCCCAGCGTAACTATGAGTCCATCTCCTTTTGAATTAAATGGATTTGAATCTAACGCAAACTTTTTTGTATTTATTTCATCTTTTGGATTCAGTGGCTGTGGTACTTTTAAATTGAGTTATAGAAATTTCTTGACACAAGAAATCATACAGACAGTAAACTATAGCATTGGTATTGACGATGAGAATTGTCTAATGACCAGTACTGTTCAACAATCGATCCCAAATTTCTCTATTAGTCCAAACCCTACAAGCGACTTGATTAGGCTTTCTACCATTGAAGGCATCGAAACTGTAGAAATATTTGACACGAATGGTAAATTGATCAAGAGCATAGATCAGATCAAAAGTCCTATTATAGACTTAAACTTATTGAGTAATGGACTCTATATTATTAAAGTAGAAGACAGCCTAAAAAGAGTCCGTTCGATAGAAATCGTAAAAAATTGATAATAAGAAAATATAAAATTTATGTCTGGCTAGTACTGACGGGTGGGTGACGAGGTAAAAGGAAGTAAACAGCACCGATCTTTCTAGTGAGTCTATTATGTCATCGCACATTCTAGTCTATGTGAGAAGCCGTCGGGTAAGCCCATAGAGTATGCCCCAAATATAAAAACTCTGTCTACCAAATAAGGGATACGGGGATTTAATTTTCTTTACTTAATTGGGATTTATACTAAATTTTCTATCATAACAAATCACCTTTCTCCAAAAATTTCCTCAGCCTAGATTCTCCTACAAATTGATCAGGCACACAATGCCCTATCCTATCTAAAAGAGAGAAAGAAATCTTCTGATGCACATTTTTTTTATCCTTACGCATATATTCAATCAATGCATCGGCATCAAAATGTGGAGGATATTTGTCCCCGTATATTTGTTGGATGACATTTTTTATTTGCTCAAGATCTGACGTGGATAGGGTCAAGATATCTGTAGACAAGAGCCCTTCAAAATACATACCCCATGCGATAGCTTCTCCGTGTAAAAGTGGAGTATCAGTTTCTAAAAAGTAAGACTCTAGGGCGTGTCCGATAGTGTGGCCAAAATTCAAAATTTTGCGAAGGCTGGTTTCCTTACGGTCTTGTTCTACGATCTCTTTTTTAATTTCTACAGATCTGTGGATGATCTGATCCCAAGAATCTACATCTCGGATGTTTTTGATGGTTTGTAACTCCTTCCACAATTCCGCATCATAGATCAAAGCATGTTTAATTACTTCTGCGTATCCACTTCTCAATTCTGAAATGGGCAATGTATTCAAAAAGGAAGAATCTATCAGGACAGCAATTGGATCATTGAACAAACCTATGATGTTTTTTACCCCTTGAAAGTCTATGCCCAACTTACTTCCTACCGACGCATCGACCTGCGATAATAAAGTCGTGGGTATTTGAACAAAGCGCATCCCTCGCATAAAAGTTGATGCGCAAAATCCACCCATATCTCCAATGACGCCTCCGCCTAGGTTGATCATCAGACTCTGACGATCTGCTCCCTGTTTAAGCATAACAGACCAGATATCTTGACAGGTTTTTAGATTTTTGTTGAGTTCTCCACAGACTATATCCACATATTTGGTATCCGATGGTAGCACTTCTTGTACTAGTGGCAGGCAATGCTGGCGCGTATTTTCATCCACCAACACAAATAAGGTAGAATACGATGTCTCCTCCAATAGCTTGCTCAGTGAAGACTGTACGCCATCAAAGTAGATTTGGTAAGTATGTAGGTCAAATTTCTTCATATATTTTGATCAAGACCAGGGGCTGTCATCTAATTCAGTGGTCCATGCTTCTGCAGGTGCAGCGAATAGGGCCTTGGTTTTAGGCCATACCTGTCCAAATAACTCCGAATGACGATACGCATTTAGGGCCTCTTCGGATTCCCAGATAGAGAAAGTAAAGAAAATATGATCCGGATTCTTGCAGCGGAGCAGCTCTACATGAAAACAACCCTCATTTGCTAGTATTTTCATCTTACTTTCCGCAAAAATTGATTGAAAAGCTTCAATTTTGTCAGATTTCAGTTCTATTTTTACAATTCGTTTTATCATGAACCGTTTTAATTATCTGACAAAAATGCACAATTAAAGGCAGTATCGAAACAATAGGCATATTAAATGCTTATATTAAATTACGTTTTAAGCATTTTAAATAAATTATATATTGAGCGAAATCAATTTAACTATAGAAGGAGTTGACCCCGTAGCCCTATACGGTGAAAAAAATAATAAACTCAACCTCCTTAAAAAAGCCTTTCCCGAAACACGTATCACTTCTAGAGGTAACAAACTCAAAATTGTAGGCGATAAGAAAGCCACACAGCAAGCCAAAGAAGCCTTTGAAAAAATGATTCGTATGCTCAAAGAGCACGATGAACTCTCGACTGAAACGGTCAAAGATATGCTAAATGGTAATAATCCATTCAAGGCTAAAATCAGCAAGGGGGATGCTTCTAGTACCATAGTCAATGGCAGAAATGGTAAACCCATCAAAGCCAAAACTGTCAATCAAAAGAAACTATTTGAATCTTCAGAAACGAATGATATCGTCTTCGCTATTGGCCCTGCAGGTACTGGTAAAACTTATACTGCTGTTGCCATAGCCGTGCGTGCACTCAAAAATAAATTAGTTAAGAAAATCATCTTGACTCGTCCTGCAGTAGAAGCGGGCGAAAATCTTGGTTTTTTACCTGGTGATTTAAAAGATAAAGTAGATCCTTATTTAAGACCGCTATATGATGCCCTTGATGATATGTTCCCTGCCGAAAAGCAAGAACACTTTATGGCAACACGTGTGATCGAAGTAGCACCATTAGCCTTCATGCGTGGACGAACGTTGGACAATGCATTTATCATTTTGGATGAAGCTCAAAATGCTTCTTCTATGCAACTCAAAATGTTCCTAACTCGACTCGGACCATCTGCAAAATGCATTATCACGGGTGATATTTCGCAAATAGATTTACCACACAATCAGCGTTCTGGTCTAAAACATAGTATCAATATACTTGAGGATACGGAAGGCATTGGTGTTGTATACCTCACTACAGATGATGTAGTCAGGCACCGTCTCGTAAAGGAGATCATCATCGCCTACAGCAAATCAGATGAAAAACGAAAGGCAGAAAAAGAAGCCAAAGAGGAAGAAAAAAAGAAGCGATGGGAGGCTAGAAATAAAGCCTCTGAAGAAGAGTAAAAAAGACCTCATAGAATGATTCTTTGAGGTCTTTTTTTTTAAATGTAGTATTCCTATCTACTTCACTAAATCAAAATTACAATCGGCGCCTATGTTTAAGTTCAAAGATAGGCTCGATTCGTTGATAAAACTAATGGATCCAGAAATCTCTAGGCCCCCTAAGCTTACTGGTGTAACTACTGCCGTATTATCCGAGGTGAGTGTTACATCCAGCCAAGTATTCGCTGCTATCTCTGCAGCTCGTATCCTTATACCATCACTATTAGCTAAGGCCTCAATCGTCCAGGTTGGCGATAAGTCACCCCCATTTTGATCAGTACAATTAGAACTGGTAGAGGACCAAATACCAATAAATTTAGATCTTGTTTCTATTTCACATCTTTCTCCTTCATACCAATCGTCACACATACAATTTCCTGAGTCTTCAGCGCAAGTGCCATTTGCACCGCAATCTACATCGTCGCAAGGGTCGCTACATGCGAATAGGAACATACTAAAAAACAAGAATAAAGTAATTTTATGCATAACAATTTGTTTTAGTTTAAATAATACTCAAATATAAGGAATTATTGGTTTTCGTAACCGCCTATCATGTTTGAGCATATGGATCCGACGCTATCTAGTCAAGTTGAAAATACAAGTTTCTTCATCAGAAAGACTAAAAGTCAGAGTAACTTCATCAACATAGGTGATATTCCCTAGAATTTCATCTACTGCCAATAGTTCTGCCATGTCATCAGAAGATAGTCCTGCTTCGAGCCATAAATTTGACAATATACCTTCTGCTCGAATTTTGATCCCATCAACATTATCAAGTGGTTCTATAGTCCAAAGAGGCAACAATTCCTCTCCATTTTGATTAGTGCAATCAGAATTACAAGTAGTCCAAGTACCGATGAACTTTGTTCTATTTTCTATTTTACAATTTTCTCCTTCGTACCATGTGTCACAGATACAAGTTTCGGTAAGTTCATCATAAGTTCCGTTTGTCCCACAAATATCTTCCACATTATCATCATCGCAAGCAAATAGAAAAACACTAAAACACAAGAATAAGCTTAATCTATGCAAAATGATTGTTTTATCTAAATATACAGATTTTAAAGATTAGTGTCTATCATACACTGTACATATCGTTAGATTGCGCATTTTATCCTGAAATTGATTTTACCTATCGAATTAGTTTGTTGATTACACCTCCAAGTGCGTATCTTCAACCCAAAATCATACACTTTGGACAAATTTTGGCTTATAGTACAACGCGAATACCTAAGTAGAGTAAAAAAGAAGACTTTTATCCTTACCACTTTGCTTACTCCATTTGCATTTGCCCTATTCTTTGTAGTTGTTTTCTACATCCTTTCTTACGAGGGAGACAAGGTTCTGAACATTGCCGTTCTTGATGAAGCAGGACTTCTTGAGGATCGAAATATGCCTTCTACTAAAGATGGATCTATTCATTTTATAAAGACTTCAGATTCTTTAGATTCACTCAAAGCTCAAACGGAGAGAAATAAATACTCCGCAATTCTAAAGTTGCCCCTGGTGCGAAATATCAAATCCCAGAACTATACTATTACTTATTATGCGGAGACCAACCCTGGACTAGAGGATGTTTCCAAAATTGAGTCTGCCGTCGACAAAGTTGTCAAAGACTATAAGATGGATAAGCTGGAGTTGGATAAGGAACAGCTCAAATACCTAGATACCAAAATCACTTTAGATCCTGATCCGCTTGACGAAACTGCAGAAGATAACTCTAGTTTTTCTGGAGTGGTGGGTGCTATGCTTGGTATGATGATGGGTATGCTGATGTACTTCGTGGTGATCATCTATGGCATGATGGTTATGCGATCAGTCATGGAAGAAAAAACCAATCGCATCGTAGAAGTTATGGTCAGCTCCGTCAAACCATTTCAACTGATGATGGGTAAGATCATTGGTGTAGGAGGCGTAGGTCTCACTCAGTTACTCATCTGGGCGATTTTAATCCCGTTGATGTATATCGGAGCAGCTTTTATATTTGGGATTGATGCTGATGCTATGAGCTCTATGAGTGTAGATGGTGCACAAATGGATGCAGATGATATGGAAGCTAAGGCTATGATGTTTATGGCTGAGCTTAGCAATATGAATTGGTGGAAAATATTACCGCTGTTTGTTTTTTATTTTCTAGGTGGTTATTTACTATATGCTTCTCTTTTTGCTGCCGTTGGTGCTGCCGTTGGTGATGACCTCGGAGAGAGCCAGTCGCTTTCTATGCCGGTCATGATTCCGATTGCTATGGCTATTTATATTATGGTCGCTGTGGTACGAACTCCAGATAGTTCGCTCGCATTATATTCGTCTATATTTCCCTTATTTTCCCCCATCGTAATGCCTGGACTTTTAGCTTTTGATCCGCCTTGGTGGCAAGTTATTTTATCTGTTGTCTTTTTGATTTTGGGTATTCTATTTTTCACCTGGTTGGCTGGTCGTATCTTCCGTATCGGTATCTTGCTATACGGTAAGAAGATTGGTTTTAAGGAAATTGGAAAGTGGATGTTTCGATCAGTATGATTTTTTGAATAAAAAATCATACTGATCGAAGTTAAAAGTTGAGAGTTAAAAATTAAAAGTTATTACTCTGAAGCGTCCTTTTATCTATATAAACTCTCATTTTTAATTTTTAACTAAAACCCGCGTAAGGGATCGCAGCGAGCACGAAGGTCGATAGCGACTGTGTGCATCCATGTCATGGGTGGCTCCAAGAGGAACGAGTGGAGACATATTTGACATTTGGATAAACCAGTCGGTAGTGATCGTAGTAAAGTGGAGAGCCCGACCAAAAAACAGTATTGAGTTTCGAGTATTGAGTATTGAGTATTGAGTTTCGATCAAGCGCAAGAGCAAGAGCAAGCGCAAGAGCTAGAGCAAGAGCAAGAGCAAGAGCAAGAGCAAGAGATAAATACTAGCAAACTAACACCTTCACTTATATATCAAAATTGATCTCTATCTCAGAGGTCGTCGGGATAGCTTGGCAAGTCAAGATATAACCATCTGCCACTTCACTGTCGTCCAATGCATAGCAGACTTCCATCTCCACCTTGCCCTTCGTCATCTTGGCCATACAGGTAGAACAGGCGCCCGAAGTACAAGAATATGGTGGCTCCATCTTGAGGTCAATCATCGCTTGCAAAATGGTCTTGCCTTTATCAACTTGTACCGTGTGCTCTTCACTGCTGAGGATCACCTTGACCGTTGCACCTGATGAATTCACAGGGACAGTTTTTACGATGTCAGCTGCAGTGACAAAACGTTCGGTATGAATATTTCTCTTATCGATGCCCGCCCCTAGTAGAGATTGCTCAACGGTGTCTATCATCTTACCTGGTCCGCAAATAAAGCACTCCGCATTTTTAGAGTAGATGCTCTCGCACTCCTCTATAAATTTGCTCACTTTCGACTTGTCGATACGACCTGTCTTTCCTGGCCAGTTGATTTTCGCTTTTTTGAACATCCCCGA
>Ga0209187_1003873_pt1 | contig 11938 bp, 10 predicted proteins | sample BantaG_FD_187430 | JGI IMG/M metagenome (GOLD analysis project Ga0209187, IMG submission 187430) | Marine algal microbial communities from Bantry Bay, Ireland - BantryBay_4 metaG (SPAdes) (version 2) | ecosystem: Host-associated > Algae > Red algae > Unclassified | place: Bantry Bay, Ireland... | reverse complement strand
AACCCAAAAAAGCATGATCTAAATGGTGAGTCCACTCCAAAAACTCACAAAACCAAAAGTGTTTCTTTTGGCGATATTTTTCATTTTCTCAATCCACTGATGCTCAGGCACGCCAACGAGTTGTCGCACAGGCACGCCAACGAGTTGTCGCACAGGCACGCAAACGAGTTGTCGCACAGGCACGCCAACGAGTTGTCGCACAGGCATTACTGAAAGATATTGCAGGCTACTGCTAGCTAGCAGTAGTTCCCCGCCTCAAAAGGAGTCGGGCAAGCCTTCCTATAGGATCAATATTGCTGCGCCTCGGAAGATCACATTCAAAATACTCCATTTTATACAATTCGTCAGTTTTCGGAGTGGACTCAATGGTATATTATTAGATTACTCTTACTATAGACATCCCTAATCAAATGCTTTTCAAAATTGAAAGTGACGGAGGTGAGTTCCGGTATAAATTTACAGCTCTATATCAGCTTCGCTCACATAGGGTAGGGTCTTCCATTTAGTAGATTGACAGTAGCTATCTAGACCATTGACACTGGTAAAATCCATTTTTGCTAGATCTAGATGCCCATCTTCCTTTACCAAATCATCTGAAAGGTTTAATTCTAAGATTCGACCTACTAATAGAATGGTCTGATTACTTCTGATGTGATGCTCTTCCTCAAATTTTAACCCAATCTGAATTTTACTCTCTGCTACATAGGGTGCAGGGTGCACGTCAGAGAAGCTAGGCTTGATACCACACATGATAAACTCACTCACGTCTTTAGGATACTTACCAGAGGTTTGGTGAGCACGCTCGATTAGCCCTTTTTGGACAGCATTGATCGTAAAGTAGCCTGTAGATTTAATATTTTCGTAGGTATGTCTCTCTACAGTATGTGGTCTTACGAGTATGGACAACATGGGAGGATTAGCTCCGATGTGCATAACACTATTAAATATAGCCAGATTAGTTTGTCCATCTGTATTGCAGCTGCCTACAAGATTAGCAGACTTGATCCCCGAAACAGCATTAATTAAATTCGCTCTAAACCTTCGATCTAAATTATGTATGTCGTTTTGGGTGTATTTCACCTAAGCTCTTAATTTTTGGATTTTACAACTTTGCATCTGGCTTAGCTGCAGCTTGTGTTTCTTTAGCTGATGCCGCAGCTTTGGCAGCTTTTTCAGCTGCTGCACGCTCCTTTTGTTTCAATGAAATCTTATTTAAGATAAGTGCCGCTTTCATCAAGAAGTCATCCTTATGTTCCAAAAATTCTTGATGCGCCATTAATAACCTCGCAGCATCAAACGCCGCGGTCTTAGGACGCACCTGTTTAGCAGCGATCGGGTGTAAGAAGTATTCTATATTATTAGATTTAAGAGCAGTATGATTTAAATCAAATCCTGTAATAACGGCCAACTTATTCAATGAGAATAAGTAATTACACTCTTGGTTGAGCGCTTTCTGAAGATCATATATCTCCATATTTTTAAAGTCTGCACCAGATCTTTCACATAAGAATACATCTCTCTTACCATCAAAGGTAACGATCTTATCGATTCGGTACTTTTTAAATACTTTGTAGAAAAAGTTTTGGACGTGTCTCTTGATTCCTCGGCTACGATAAAATATTTTATCTAGTGCCTCTTTATCATGCTTGAGCTCCTCATCAAAACGAGCCTTCTTCCTAGTCTTTAGATTGACTACATATTTCAATCTAGCTAAGGTGTGACCCAATTCATCTGTTCGGGTATTCACAAAAACGACATCAATGTCTTCATTAACGGAAAAGCTTTCAATAAAAACCTTGTTTCTCTCTTGGTCAAAAACTAATAAAGAAATATCACTAATCACAAAGTAGTTCGGATAACCACCATTGATATTACCGTACTTCAACTCCAAAAACGCAATGTTACTCATAATTATGGTCTCAATTAATTCGAGTCATTTTGATTTACACAAAATTGGAATCCGACTTATCTGCAACAACACTAAGGTCTTCTGCTACAACTTTTCTTCGCCAACTTATAATCATATACCTACTTTTAAAAGTATTTTTGACTATTATGATACAATAAACATCGTAAATTTATGAAAATAAAAGCAAGTAAAGACTGTATTTGTTAACTTAATATACTCTTTACGCAAAATAAATTTTAGCCTCTTTATTAGGCAACTAGTTAACCGTAGTACTTTTTCCATTTTCTTTGCAAATCTTCTGCGGTTCTTTGCTCCGATGGATTTTGACTAGGTGTGTATAAAGTCCTTCCAATTATCTCGCTTGGCATGAATTCCTGTGCTACAAAATTATCAGGGAAGTCATGCGAATATTTATACCCAGCTCCATAGCCTGCCTTTTTCATGAGTCCAGTTTGAGCATTACGTAGTGATAAAGGCACAGGTAAATGACCCGTCTCTTTGACTAATGCCATCGCTTGATTAATGGCCATGTAGGCACTATTACTTTTAGGACTATTCGCTAGGTATATGGTAGCTTGGCTCAGTAAGATGCGCGCCTCTGGCATCCCCACAGTCTGTATAGCTTGCATAGCGCTGTTTGCCATGAGCAGCGCATTGGGATTGGCGAGACCAATATCTTCGGAGGCCAAAATAAGTAGCCGGCGACCAATAAATTTAATGTCTTCACCACCCGCCAACATACGTGCCAGATAGTAAACAGCAGCATTAGGATCGCTACCTCTAACAGACTTGATGAAGGCACTGATCACATCATAGTGCTGATCACCAGCCTTATCATATAGAACTATATTTTCTTGTATGATCTCTTGAACCAGAGCGTCATTGATGGCTTTATTATCTGTATTCGCATGTATCACAATCTCAAGAACATTAAGCAACTTTCTAGCATCGCCACCCGAAAATTGCAACAGCGCATCATACTCCTCTATCTTGATAGACTGTTTCTTTAGATACTCGTCAGCCTCAAGTGCGTGATCCAATATGCGCACCAGTTCCTCTCGTGTGAGATGCTTCAAAATATATACCTGTGCACGACTGAGTAGCGCAGATATCACTTCAAAAGATGGATTTTCTGTAGTGGCCCCGATGAGGGTCACAACACCTTGTTCCACCGCACCTAGTAATGCATCCTGTTGGGATTTGCTAAATCTATGGATCTCATCGATAAATAAAATAGGGTTCGCTCGATTAAAAAACTGCTTTGATTTAGCCTTGGCGATAGTCTCTCGGATATCTTTTACCCCCGAGTTGATTGCGCTCAAGCTATAAAAAGGCCGATCCAGAGTCTGGGATATAATAAATGCGAGTGTAGTTTTCCCCACACCAGGAGGCCCCCACATGATGAATGAAGGCACTTGCCCAGAGTCGACCGCTCTTTTGAGCACTCCCTCAGGCCCTACCAAATGCGACTGCCCTACATACTCATCCAGCGATTTGGGTCTTAGTCTTTCTGCCAATGGTTTATTCATGCCTATTCTTATTTTTATGGTTTATTGGGGCCTCCGGTTATCACCGTCGCTATGTTTCGTAGCTCACTATTCGTTCGGCCCTGAGCTTGCCCGACGAAGCTAGGCGAGGTCTAGCTTCCTTTGCCTGCCCGACTGGCTAGGCAAGGTCGCGACTACTGCACAGCGCTAGTCCAAAATATATACGTTATGAGTTTATATGTAAGACCAAGTCAACACAGAATTTTTCATTCTCAATGAACGCTATCAAGAATATTAAATTTTATTATTAAATTAGGCATCTACATTGTCTTAAAATACCTAATACCTAATTCATTTCATCAAAAATGGGTGCATTAGCTAAAAAGATAAATTTTTTAGTTTTTTTTTAAAATTAATTTACACTTAAACTATCTGATAATTAGCACTTTAAACATTATAATATATAAAAACGTAAAAAATATATAAAATCGACCCAACCTCAGTTCTCAAATATTCGTGTGTACAGTTGAAAGGATGATTACAATTCGATTAATAAATAATAAATAATCCGATTACAAGCATTCCATAAACCGTTTACCTTATATGAAAGCTGAGTATTCATGAGATTATTGCTCGTAAACCGATTAAAAATGTTTTCTAATAAGCAATATCGAAAGCCTGTCGGGAAGGGAAACCCGACTGGGCTTTTTTTAAAAAATGAAGGTAAACAATTCGCTCATAAAAGATTGCCTCGCCGGCAATAGGATAGCTCAGTTCAGTTTGCATAAAATCTGTTACGGGTCCTTGATGAGTGTATGTGTTCGATATAAAGTAGATTACGAAGAAGCAAAATCCTCAGTCAATGCGGGTTTTCTCAAAATACTAAATAACCTTAACCGATACGATCCCAAAGTGCCCTTTGAAGCTTGGATAAAGCGCATTATGATTAACCATGTCATTGATGAGTTTAGAAAAAATAGAAAAGTCCAAGAGCTGATCGAATATACCGATTTTAACGAAAAGCAGATTCCAGACATGGTCGACTATAATGAGGCCGACAAAGTGTTTGATGCCAGTGATCTAGAATCAATGATCATGTCCTTACCACCGGTTACCAAAAAGGTTTTTAATCTTTTTGCACTTGATGGCTACAGTCATAAAGAGATTTGCAAGATGCTGGATATCAGCGAAGGCACCTCAAAGTGGCATGTTAATTCTGCAAGAAAAAAATTGCAAGAGTTAATTAACCAAAAGATGAATGCACAAAAAGTTATTTAAGTAAATGAGCAATCAATTAGACGATTTTTTTAAAAATAAACTGCAAGAGAGCACCTTCGAATATGACGAAAGTGCTTGGGAGAATGCACGTGTTCTCATCGAGAATGATGAACGTAGCAAAAAGAGAAGATATCTCTTTTTCATGTTCGCTGGCTTGAGCATCTTGATGTTAGTAGGGCTTTCTTCCTACTATATAGGTAGGCATACTGCTAGTCCTACTGATACACCTGCATATGATAATACCCCAATGCAGACCAATACATTTGATGAGACAAAGATCATCGCAAATTCCGATTACAAAAATTCTAAGGTGTCTTCCGATGACGCTGCTTTAGCGGTAATAGAGCCCTTAGTGACTAACAATGATCTTACTAATACAACCACATTAGGAGCAATTGTTGGCGAAGCAAGACAGGTGCATATTACACCTGGCAATGATAAAAAGAATAACACAACAACTAAAACTGAGAATAACAAGAAGAATAGTTTTAATCTCAGTAATGCTCAAGGGGTAGTGAGTACCACTACAACAATTTATAATTCCACTACAGTTGTTACTAATCCAAAAATAGTGAATAAAGCTACCCCTAAGCTTTCTGAAAACCAAAATGCTACATCTACGAAGGACAAGCAAAATGACCTTAGGCAATTGCCATTACTCAACCTTCAATACTTTAGTGATTCAAATGAAAAAAATGTAGCACTATCTATTGAGATGCCAGCGTTGCAGAAGGATGTGGAAGGAAGTCCAATTGTAGACTCATCGCAGAAGTTCTACTTTGGAATCAGGTCTGGAATGGCACTTGTTCCATTGAAGTTTATGGACTTTGAAGCAGGCGTGGAGTTGGGCTATCAGATCAATAGAATCTGGTCTATCTCTTTCCAACCAAAATATCAATATCAGTCACTAGCTCAAAATACAGTAGATAAAAGCGAGATAGAACAGTTTGGATTTGGTCTAAGATCTTCAGCTTATAATCTAGAAGCTGAGACAGTTAGATCTATACATGTCCCTTTGATGCTTTCTTATGCATTTGGTAGCCAATCCATGGATCTTACAGATAAGCTATCGAGCAGATACCTTAAAAACAAGATTTCTTTTGGTGTAGCTTATGTTGTAATCGATGGAATCACAGGCACCATATATCAAAGTGAGGCAGCAGGCGCGTCTTCAACTTATCAATCGGGATGGTTAGCAGAGCATACATTCAACCGCCACAATGCCGAGGTAATGATTGGTTATGATAGATACTTATCTCACCGTTTTTCTGTCGGTGTTCAAGCTAGGTATAGAGTACGAGATCAGTTTACAGAAGCTTTCAATAAACAAAATCAAGATATCTTAGCACCCAGTGCATTCCACTTAGGGCTGCAAGCCAACTTCAAATTATTTTAATCCTATTTTCAATAGTATAAATTAGAATGAACATAATTATAAAAAATATTATTCCCTTTATTGCAGTTGCTGTCATGGCTTCTAGCTGCGAACGAAATACACTTGAGTTACCTGAATCTTCTAGTAATGATCCAGTATTTAGACTCGAGATGAATTTAGATAATTCGGACTTAGAGGTGGTAGCAGGAGTAGGGGAAATATATAACCACACCGATTTTGATCTCGATCAAGATGAAGTGTACACTTTTGAAGGTCTGTTGTCCAATGCAGACTGCAATACGGACTGTCCCAATGCCTATCGATTCAAGTTTAGAAATTATGAAACGGGAAATGCAGCAGTCAATCCTAATCAATCATTAAGTGCCAAGTCATATTCTTATAAAAAGGAGAGCACTGCTGCACAGGATGCGATTGAAGTTCATGTGGATATAAATACGGATGCAGCTGATCCGCAGTATACTTGGACTATAGATGGAGTAAATTCTACACAGCAAGAAGATTCAAATATTTTGCTCCTTAATGTAAAGGACAATCAAAGACTCGCTATGGCATTAGAAGTATTTGATGAGGCTACAGGTCTTACTTCACTGTCTAGCCGCGAGATCATACTTCAAGAAGACCTAGAACTTGTAAATTCTAGAATTGAGGTGATACAGATCGAAGGAGATAGTGTTCTCTTGAAGAGTATACACTCTGAATCCGAGGATCTAGTACCACTTACTGCTACAGTATGGACAATCGAAGATTTTAATGGAGAAAATCCAAAGCTCATCACCGATCAAAATTTTGAGATTGGGCTTCGACTAGAACAGGGTAAAAGTGTTAATAATGCGACTAGTTTTACGGGCCCACTATCTGCTAGTTTGAATACTGTTGGCTTAGAAATACGCTACGATTCTGCTAGTGATGCTGTAATCTTTCATGAAGTTGAGTTTGATTATTCAGTAGAAAAAAGAATTGCACAAGGCGCTGCACTCGCTCTACAAACCTTCGAATTTGAAATGTACGACGAGGCAGGTGTACTTTATAGCTCAGCAAAAGGTGAACAAGCGAAGGGTTCTTATTTTGAAATTCTTGATACAAAAGAATATATAGAAAACGATAAAGGTCAAAAAACAATTCAAGTAACTTGCAGATTTTCATGTCAAGTTTTTTCAGATAGCGGAGAATCTAAAACTATCACAGATGCAAATGCGGTAATTGCCGTAGCCATCCCATAAACTGCTTTTTACAAGTGGTTTAGTATAAAGCTATCTAAACTTTAATCCAGCAATATTCCGATTATATTGTTGGATTTTTTTTGCCCCTACCTAAGGGTATATTGGCAGCAATGGTCTAAAATTATCTTACTAATCTACCTAAAATAAGATGCCCCATTCATATCGATAATAGACCCCGTCATATAATCAATCCCTTCACTGGATAAAAACAAAACCGCTTTCGCGATTTCTTCTGGAGTTGCAGCTCGGTTCAATGGACTTTGGGCAAGTTTAGCCTTCCCATTTTCACCAGCTAAGTAGGGCTTAGCCATATCGGTTTCTACAAATCCTGGAGCCAATGCCGCAACAAATATGTGATAAGGTGCCAACTTCCTCGCTAGTGATTGTGTAAGTGAATTTAAGCCAGCTTTCGCAGCACCATATGCGGGATGATCAGGCTCCCCTCTATAAGCTCCCCTCGATGTAATATTGATAATCTTACCTGAGCCCTGGAGTATCATGTAATTCGCAACACAAAAACAAATATTTGCAGGAGCATTAAGATCGATAGCTATAGTCTTTTCCCATTTGTACTGCCATTCATTATAGGAAAGTTTGTCTATTTCATGTGGTATATATACACCTGCATTATTGATCAAAACATCGATCCTACCATATTTAAAGGTAATGTCATTTACCATTTTTCGCACCTCTTCAGGTTTACTTACATCACATCGAATGGGGAAATGCTCTATATGCTTCATAAGAGATTGAGTAGCTTGAGCCTCCTCCTCATTGCTGTAATATACCATAGCTACCTTAGCACCGGCCTCACCAAAAGCCATTGAAATAGCTTTACCAATTCCTCTAGTGCCGCCTGTGACTAAGACTACTTTATTATTAAAATCAAATGTCATTCATTTAGCTTTGCAAACAATATACAAAAAAAGAGCTAAGACAATATAGCTGTCTTAGCTCTTTAAATTTTATTTACAAAGGTGCTTTTGCTAAAATTAAGTCACTTTAGTTTGAATCAGATTTAACAATCTTTCTTGCATAGTTGACATCGCCTTTCTTCAGTTGAACATAGTAGATGCCTGCTACCAAACTACTCGTCTGGATTGTAGCGTTTACGTCTGATTGCTCTAAAGGAAGTTTAATCATCTGTCCTAATGCATCAAATACAGTAATATCAATATCTGACATATCATCTAAACTGATGGTCACATAATCTGTTACCGGATTTGGATAAGTTGTAAGGTTGTTAAATTCTTCTGGTACAGCCTCATGAGGAAATATTTCATGGTGTGTCATTGACCCAGGTGTTTGTGCTTGTGTAGGTATCGTCTTTATGAATATTGGCGTAGCACTTAGCGACACATTTCTATTCGATACGATATTATCCTCTTTCGTCATAGAGTAGTCCCACTTCATTATTTTAGTAGTAGCATTGAAATACTCATTGCTTAGGGTTACTATCGAGCTTGCATCTTCACTTTCATCGACTCTTGTTTCTGCCCAAGCTGCAATCATGATATGACCTTCCTCGTTTTCATAAACTGCACCCTCAGTATATTCTGCTGATGTAAGTACTTCTCTTGTCATTTTGTCATTGTATGTATATCCTTTGAGTACCTCAGCTGTCGTCTTAAAAGAAATACCACTATTCGTATATTTATGTGTGTACAACTCCTTGTCCATAATAGGCTCATATAAACCCATATAGTTAAACTCAGGACTATAGTCATTTACTATCCCATCCTCTGCAATATTATATATATAGTATTGCTTGATATCTTCTTTGTGTGAAAGGATCAATGCCTTCATGTTGAAGTTCTTAGATGCCTCTTCAGATCCAATATGATCCTTAAATTTCTTTCTTGGAATATTGCACTCTGTTGTGATATATAATTTCTCTGGGTAAGTCTCATCATTATACCCGTAATCCGATAGTAGATTTTCAAAATCTCTTTTCTTTTGAACATATAGCTGAGCAGCCTTGTCAGAGTGTCTCTCGTAATGGAATGCATTAGTTTCCAGATCCCAAGTACGGATACCTTCTAAGTGTGGGTAAGAATGAAAACTCAATACATCAAAAAATGCTCCTCCTCCAAGTGGATATTCTTCACTGATTTTACCACCGTCTGGGTTATCGCTATGTCTCAATACTGCATCCATGAAAGAAGGAAAACCTACTCCACCTGTACAAACTAATGCATCTGGATTGTGGTGCTTTATCACTTCATAGCTTACACGTAGCATTCTAACATAATACCATACTGGAGCTCCAAGTGCATAAGAACAAGGATCTGGATCATTTTCGTACCAGTTACCTTCTACACCTCTTGGCTTCCATGCGTTTCCACCATAGTCAAAATCAGGCTCATTCCAAATTTCGTAAAACTTGATATTATCTCCATATAAAGGCATCAACTTATATAAGTATGAAGCAAGATAATTATCTTCATTTATCGGAGTTCCGTTTTCTCCATTATCCCAGATCGGCTCCCAAAGATTGTCAAAAACCTTTGAATCATTAGTAGCACAGTGTTCAGTCTTGTCACGGTGTTCGTCAGACGGATAACCAACAATAGCTACATTGTTTTTCATTCCTAATTCTCCGTAGTAGTCAAATGCATCCGTACGGATATCATATCCCCAAGCTTCTAAGAAGTACTCCCAGAGTCCAGGTCTCAGCGCATTTACACCAGCTCCATGGATGCCATTGGCACTTTTTCCAGAAGCAATCTCTGCTATTTGTTGGTCAGAGTAAGGTGGATTGTATCCCATGTTGGTTCCGTAGCCAAATTCTTCATCATAGGTTGGAACTTTGTCGTTTGCAGTGTAATTGACTTGGGCGAATGCGAATATAGGTAATAGGCACAGGCAAAATAAACTTTGTAATCTTAACATTTTTCAATACTTTTTTTAATTCTCAAATAAATTCAGACAGGGGATTTGTCAAAAAGGTGGGGAGATATTAAATTGGTATTATAAGGTACTTTTTCTTTCTACTCGTATTGTACGGGGGATGTACTTGTGGGAGGTATGTACTCGTGGTACTCTTCTCTATATGCTAACAATGTGCCAAGTAGATTGTCGATCCAGTTTTAACAGTCTAGTTCCTAGCCTATTAAGGGTATGGAGCCTTTGATTTCAGGGGCTTGACGAGATTTTTTTTAACATATAAATGTACGGTTCATGTATAACTAAGCCTTATATCTACACTCAAAAGGGTAGTCACAAAATGTCAGGGAAATGGAAGATATGATGATAAGTCATTGCGCATAAAATATTTTGCTTCAATCTTATATGTAATTCAAGTAGCTTTTTTCGAAAAGAAAAGCCCTTTGTGAGTCAACACAAAGGGCCGTTAATTTGATATTTTTTCAGAGGTGATTTCTATTTTGGTTGGCTTGTAGGTGGTGGAGTTACCTTGCCTCCGGAAATTTTTTCGTCATTCTTATAGACATATTCCATGATGACTTGCCCCTCTTCATTGTAGAATTCACTCTTGCCGTTCTTCTTACCTTTGGTATACTCTGTCATTTGCTGAATCTTACCATTCGTATAGTAAGTTTTATAGGTACCATCCAACTCGCCAGCAGTATACTCAGCATATTTAAGCGGACGGTTATATTTATATTCTGCATAGACTCCGTCTAGTACACCACCATCATAGTCTACTCGCTTGCTTAGAGAGCCATTGGTAGCAAACTCCAATTCAACGCCCGTTTTCAAATCTTCATGATAGTTGGTTACCAGTTTGACCTTGCCTGAATCTCTGCCGCTGTAGTAGCTCAGCCAAGCACCTTCCTTCATATCTTTATATAAAGGTCCCTCCTCCGTCAAAAGGTTATTTACTTTATTATAGCTTTTAGCCAACTTATATCCACTGGCATTTGCATACTCACTGATCTGATAAGCAGCAGGATCTGTGTTTGAGGTATTACTTGGACCCGCCTTTGCTGCTGTAGTGGAGGTACTTCCACCTCCACAGCTCATTAGGAAACCGAGCAATCCAATCAAACAAAGTATAGTGTTGTTTTTCATATTAATCATTTGTTTTATGCAAAAATATAAAATTGAAATAATTATAAAAAATCTCTTTCCTAAATTTGCAGTACATTTGTAAGTTTTCGGAGTGGACTCATTTATGCACACAAAACTAGTGTTTTGTTTGATCTTATTTAGGGCACCTCTATTATCTGCCTCTTGGATCGAAAGAATGAGTGACTGTTGCGAAGCAAATATAATCCAGCGGATCATGTTAAGGAAAGCTTGCCCGACTCTTTTTGAGGCGGGGAACTGCAACAAGGCTGTGGCAGCAGGCAATATTCTATTACAGAGCTTTCCTGTTAGCCTTAGCTATGCGACTGACAAACAACACGACTGACTGCTGCGTAGCAATTTTGATTCCGTGGTACCACGGAATCAAAATAAAGAAGGAGATAATGCAAACTTGCATTGTCAAGTACGAACCATGTAAAATCTTCTTTTCTGATCGACCAAGAATGTAGTTAATATAGGTGCCCTTTAGGTGGAACATGTTAGAAGTCCAAATTTTAAATCAATGAATACAGAAAAGTCTGGAGAACTTAGGAGTAATATTCGCATCGGTGGCCTTGTCGATATCGTGCAAAAACAAGATCAGCGCTCAGGTATCCTA
>Ga0209187_1003870_pt1 | contig 11944 bp, 5 predicted proteins | sample BantaG_FD_187430 | JGI IMG/M metagenome (GOLD analysis project Ga0209187, IMG submission 187430) | Marine algal microbial communities from Bantry Bay, Ireland - BantryBay_4 metaG (SPAdes) (version 2) | ecosystem: Host-associated > Algae > Red algae > Unclassified | place: Bantry Bay, Ireland... | reverse complement strand
TGTCACCATGGCCGGCTCCATGGCCTTCCTCCCCGCCGCCCCCACGTCGACCGCCGCCCTCACCGCGTCGGCGTGGACGGCGTCGCGCGGCGGCGGCCGCCCCCGCCTCGCCGTCGCCGCCGCCGCCGCCCGCCGCCGCCGCCCGACACCGTCGACGCCGGCGGCGCCGACAATGAGCCTCTTGCCCCTCATCCCCAACTGGCTGCTGCTCGGCGGCTGGGCGTTTGCGGCGTTCAAGTTTGCGGCGGGCTTTGAGGCGACGACGTACGAGCCAAAGTTTAAACTCCCGCTCGCCGCCGCGTGGCCGGTGCTGTTTGTCGTCAATGGCAAGTACCGCAAGAACTTTCAAAAGGCGCTCAAGGGGCGCGACTGAGGCGCCGCGGGCGCCGCTGCCGCGGGGGCCTGTCGGTGACCGCAGCGGATGGCGATGGTTGCGCTGGGGGTGTTGTGGGGGAGGGGGGCTCGTTGTGCTCTGCCCTATGCTTGTTGTGTGCATGTGCCATGTGGGAGGGGGGCGACAGCACAAGTGGGAGTTGTCGCGATCTTGTCTTTCTTTCCCATGTTTTTTTTTTTTATATGGTTGTCGCGAGTCGCCTTGCTCCCTGTGGAAAGTGGGTAAATGGTTTGCCTATGAACACTACGCCACGGGTGCTGGCGAGAGATAGCCGCGTCAGGGACGATTCTAAACGGCCAATGTGGCGCTCTTGTACCGTACCGCGCGCGGCGCTGCCAGCGGGTGTGCAAGACCATGGTTTACTCTTGCGGCGCTCGCCGCCGAGTTGTGACCGCATCCCTCACGCCGGCAATGTCCCCGATCGGCTATCAACGCTCACGCGACGGCTCCGACGGCCGACTGGTCGGCAAAATCCTTCTCAATCATCTTGGCCGCAATGCTGTGCAGCCGATCCCGGTGCTCCTCAAACAGCGCCCGTGCCATGCCCCCCGCCGGGTACACCGAGGCGAGCAGGCGGTAGAGCGGTCGCACAAACTTCATGCGTCCTTGGGAGGTGACAAACGCCTTGGCGCTGGCCACCGCCGGCTCGTAGCGCGCGGGCAGGGCCAGCCGCAGCCACAGGTGGAGCACCTCGCTGTTCTTGCTGTTGTTAAAGTGCGCAACGCCGTCGAGGGCGGCGACCGCCGCCGGGGACAGCAGCGTGGCGGCGGCGGCGTCGCCGCCGCCCGAGGCCGCCGTTAGGGCGCCGAGGTGTTGGAGAAACGCGCACCGCTGCGCGGCGGGCCACGTCGCGAGGCCCTCCGCGTCGGTGGTGGCGACGGCGGCGGTGACCGCCGCCGCCCCCTCCCCACCGGCCTCGGCCGTTGCCGCCCAGGTGCGCGCCAGTGCGTGTGCCTGGTGGAGGAGGCTCTCATCCACGGGCACGGCCGTCGGCAAGCCGCCCGGCGCTTTGAGCCAACCCGCCCAGTCGACGGCGGCCAGCGTGTCAGCCGCGTCGGGGAAAAAGTCTGACAGCGCCGCGCGCAAGTCGTCAGACGTGATCGACTGCCGCGCGTAGCGGCCAAAGTAGTAGCGGAGGAAGGCATCAAAGGGCGCCGGATCGTCACCGGGCGTCAGCAGCGAGCGCAGGTGGAGGAGAAAGTTGTAGCCTCGCTCGTAGGGGACGACCGAAAAGGCATCGTCTGGGTCCGTGTCGGGCGCGAGCACCGGCTCGAGCGCCGTGTAGGCGTGGTCGACGCCGACCGACGACACATAGTCACGCAGCGCCTGCCGCCCACCGTACGTGGAGAGGCCCGCCACGCCCGCACCGTGGAGCTCGTGGAGGATGCGGCGCTCGAGGAAGACCGTCCAACCCTCATTGAGCCAAAAGTACGGCCACGACGCGCTCGTGACGAGGTTGCCCGACCAGCTGTGCGCAATCTCGTGAGCCTGCAAAGGGCAGAAGAGCAACAATGGTCATTGGACGAGGGTGGAGAGGGAGTGCCGCGAGTTGTCAGTCCGCGCTCGCGGCTCGTCACCAGCAGTGCAAGAAATAAAAGCAAGGCACCACTGGGCACCACCACACGCGACGCGCCGACGGCCAAACGTACCACCACAGACACGAGGGACCGGTCACCCGCCAGCAGCGTCGGCGTGACAAACGTTAGGCATGGATTTTCCATGCCTCCGTAGGGGAAGGAGCCTGGCAACGTTAACAGGTCATAGCGCTGCCACACATACGGCCCCGCAATGCGCTCGGCCGTCGCCAGCAGTGTGTCAACCTCTGCAAACTCGTGCGCCGCCGCCTCAATGACCGACGGTTGTGCCCACACGCGGCACCGCGGAGACAGGTCGCGCGATACCAACTCCCCAGCCGCAAAAGCCACCAGGTAGGCGGGCACAGGTACGGGCTGGTCAAAGGTGTAGCGCACCCAGTCGCCCCCGCCCGGCCCCGCCACAGCTTCCGGGTCCCCGACGGCCAAGGCGCTCGCAACCGCCACCAGAGGCGCACGAACCGTCAGGGTGGCGTCGTAAGTGGCCTTGACGCTCGGACTGTCTTGGCACGGGAAGATGGATCGTGCATGGATGGCCTCGCACTGCGTAAAGACAAACGGGTGCGCGCCGCTGGCTGTCTGTGCGGCGGTCAGCCAACCACATGCGCCGCCGGCACCACCTTCGCCCCCAAGGCCGTCGGTAGTGTAACGCACTGAGACGGTCGCCGCAGCGCCGGCGGCGGCCGCAAACGCCGGCGGCATCGTCACGGTCAGGGTGCCGCCGAGTTTCCCGACCAGGGCCGAGGCGGTGTATGCCAATTCCCGGCCATCCACGTCAGTGACACCGATGATATCAAGACCGCGGGTGTCCAGCGTTGCGGTCGTCACGCCAGGCACGCGGGCGGTCAGGGTCAGGGTGGCGGTGGAGTCGTCACACAGCCGTCGGGCGGCCACGTCGATGCGGAGGGCGAGCGACAGGTGGGTGGTGACGACCTCATCGAGGTTGGCGTAGGAGCTCGAGTCTACAGCGTTGCGGCGCGTCATGGCGACGGGCCGTCCGCGAGATGGGCAGCGATCCAGGCGATAAGCGTCCGCTCGGAGAGCTGTCACGGCAACAAGCAAGGCGGGCAGCAGTACGCGCCCGAAGTGCGATGATGGGCGCCAAGCCCTGGTTCTGTCGCTTGATTGGCTTGCACACACGGTTCACTCAAGCATTTTCAAAAAACATTCGTGAAAATCTCACGGCACAATGAGAAATACTCATCGAGAATAACAGCTGAATTTATGCGGGAGTCTGTTGAATTTGAGACGAGAGACAACGCCGTTGAAGGCAGCATCTCCATGCACCTTGGTGACACACGCCTTTGCAGCTGTCAGTGTGACTGATTACCTGTGCTACTGTACCGATGTACCGCTGGGATGTAGCCAAGGAGGCAGCTGTGGACAGGATTCTAGTCAGCCACACGAGCCCCGAAACCCATCATCAGAACAGCGGCGCACTCGTCTCTGTTCAAGAGCCGCGGTGAAACAGAACATTTTCCGAGTGTTCTCCGTACACTGCTGCCCCATGCAGTGACGGAGCATGCACATCGACGCATACAACAAGCTGTACCGTGGCGAGTGGCAGACGCAAGTGTCTCCAACGAAGGGCCCAGGACAGAACATACTGGGTGTAAAACACGCACGACGCAAGCAGACGCATTGGAACCGTGAGGCGGACGAGTGGTCGAGTGGCAAGGGTAAACAATGTATGAAAGCAGGATGTTCTTCGAGACACTCACGACAGCACACCCGAGGGCAAAGAAAAACGCCAGCACAAAAGCAAACCATGCAACACGCGTCTGGACCACCTCGCACAGGACGGCATGTCAACCTTGCGCCCATGGTCGTACCGGGACCCGCCCCCACCGCAGACGTCATCATGACGCGCCACCGTGATGTGGTAGGTCGGCTAGCCTCTTGATTCCCGCTGCCAGCGCCTCAAACACAAACCGGTATTGGATGGGCGTCTGCACCATCCGTGACCGTTGCAGCTTGAGGTCCCGCACAATCACCGCCATGGAGTCGACGTTCAATGGCGGCACCTGCGGCAACTGCCCCACCGCGGTGGTGCCCCCATTGGCGGCGCCCACCACCGCGCCATCGTCGCTGTGACCATTGTGCACCATGGGGTTGCTGGATAGGAAGCGCCTCAAGCTCAGGTCCACCGCCATCAGAGTACCCGTCCGGCCCACTCCCGCACTGCAGTGGACGACCACGGGCTTGAACGGGCCGACGCCGCAGGCGAGACGGAGCTCCCTATCAATCCGCTCCAGCAGGTCCAACAGAGACTCTGCGCTGTCGGGCACCCCCTGGTCCGGCCAAGCACAAAACTGCAAGTGGATGACCTCGTGCGTGTCGACAGCCACGTCGCCACCACCCACGGCAGCCGCTCTGCCGGGAGCCGTCGCGCCACTGCTCCCCGCCGCGTGTCCGTTGGCAAGCCGCGCTTCGGGGGCGGTTGCTGGCCGCCGCCGCACAATGCGGAAGCGGCGTACAATCACATCCCGCATGTAGTCATCCTCCATGGCATGAACCAGCGTCGTCACCGACAACGTTGAGTCGTACTGCTCCGTGTTACCAGCCTCATCTCCAGGCCAGTAGCGGTCGGACTTGGCGGAAGGGGGCCATTCGGGCACCCGGTTCAGCATGACAATGATGGGCACCTGCTCGTCGACAATCATGTGCCAGAAGTGGGAGGCGGTCTCCCCGAGCGGCGCCTGAGTTGCGATGTAGCCGGCGTGGGGGGCGACCCCGTTAATGCGGTTGGCGTTAATGTAGTCCGACGGGATGCTGGCTGTGCCGCCAAAGCCCCTACTTCTGTCCACAGCCGTGCCCTGCGTGGCCTGCGCCGCAGCAACTGCGATGCCCGACAGCCGCACCCGAGAGTGCTCGTTTGCCAACACGTTGGCGTAACGATTTCTCGGCACGTTCTCCTCAGCAAGGGCAGCCTTGTACAGGATTTCGTACTCGGCAATGCTTACCCGGTCCGCGTTCATCACGTGCTGCAATCATCCAACAAGACATGCAACATCAGCGGCGATACAATCGAAAGAAGGTACATGAGAAAAGGAGAGAAGAGCCAGACACAATGTATAAAAAAGCAGTCAGTACGAGGAACGACACGGACGCAAGCATGGTAGACTGCCTGGTCCCAATGGCAACGACGATAAGCTCAAACGGCGCCCAAGAGTGCCGCTGCACGGTCAAATAGACACCCACAGAGCACCCCCAAAGGCTCAAGTAGCAGTCGCAAACGTACCTCAAACTCGCCCCCATACGAGTGGCGGAATGTCGACTGCGGGGGCTTGTCCATCCGGCGCATGCGCACAGTCAGGTCCTCCAAAAAATCTTGCGCCGCCTTGGCCACCGCACGTTGGCTAGCCGTCGTCGCCCCCATCGCCATCGAGTGGTCGACGAGGTTGCCGTTAGCCTGCAGCGACGGCGCACGACCTACGCCCGGAGCGTCGCGTAGGTCGCTGTCCTCGGTTCGAGTTGCCATGCCGCCACCAGCGGCTTGACCACGTCCCCGCAGGTCACTAGTGCCCGCCGGCACCCCCCTGCGGCCGCCCCCACCACGGGCGCCCCCGTTGTCAGCGCCACCGACGGCGCTCCGTTGGCGTGCAGTCCGGGACGCGCTGCCAAAAAGGGACAGCAGACGGCGGGCGCGGACCCACGACGGCAGCAGAGCTCGCCGGGTCGGCGCGTCGCCGCGACCCTCAATCGCGAACAACCACGAAGCAGCTGATGCAAGTAGCAAACGTACCAGCAAGAACGGCAAGGGGAGGCGCACCTCCAAACGGCGTGTACATGCAGTCGAGCGGCGCGCGAGCGCACACCACCCGGCAATGGCGCCAAAGGGACTGCAACAAGGGGGCCTGTTGACCACGCTAACACGGAACCTCAGGACGGCCTCCGCCGGCACACAGGCACCAAGCAACGGAACAAAAACAAGTCGGGGAATAAAAATGAGGCCAATAAAGATGGGGATGGGGAAACGAACGCGAGGGACGAGGAAACGGTAATGGACAAGACGCGACAGCACCCGTGGAGGCACCACACACGGCCGTACGCCCAGGTGGATGCGGCGGAGAGCCACGCGGGCTCGACAATCACGCGCGTCGCGGCGAGGCGCGTGCGCAGGCGTGGCGTGGCGCGGCGCGGGGCGGGGCACGCCCAACGAGGCACGACGCGTCAACGGCAGCGCGAGCGACGCGCGGCGCGCCTCCCACCCGGCCGTCTTCCCGTGCCAACAGCCCCCAGCGCCCGACAAAGGCCAACGCGGGCGCGGTGCCTGCGGTCGCGACTGCGTGGCCGGCTCTGGCCGCTGCCCACCCACGCCCCTCTCACACGGTGCGGCCGTGTGACCGGTCCCGCGCACCCACCGCTCGCCCAGACCGACGCCACGGCGGCGGCGACGGCCAACGAGAGCGTCGCGCAGGGGGGGTGGGGCGAGTGCTCGTTGGGGCCTGGTTTGTGTGGGTCCAGCGCGCAGTGCGGACGTCAAGAGTGGCCGTTTGGCCCAGGTCGACGGCGTGCCCAGCCGCTGCAGAGCGTTCAGTGTGGGTGCAGATGCTCCAGCGGGCCGCCTCCATGCACGCCGCCTCCCTCCCCCCATGCCCGTCTCCAATGCGCGGCTGCGTTGGGGCACTACGGAGCCGAATCTGATCGCCACGTTGCTGTCAGGCAGTCAGAACTCGTGAGGGCGGCTTCCGGATTGACATGCCAGTGATCGTGATCCTTCAATTGATTGCTCTAGTTTTCAAGAAACGAGGCTCCCAGACAGATGGGCCAGTGGCATGGTGGTGTCACTTTCAACAGATCGCGCGGCATACAGTGAACGAAAGTGCTGGTTCCTCTTCGACTGACACATTCACGTGCATCTCCTCATGGCTCCCTGCGTTGCGTGAGGACCCTCAAAATCCTCGTGACCTGGCTGCAGTCAATATCCGGTTTGACCGATTCCAGCTATCATATACATCGCATTGCCACACAAGTGGGAGGATCGCGATCGACAAGATGGGACTGGGCGATCGGTAGATTGCTCAATCGTCCTGCGGCATACAGTCCGATCCAGAAGAATTGAATTAGCCGGATCATGTGAACATGAAGCGCGGGTGCATCGTATGGCAACTGTACTGCTGTCTTCCCAATTTTGGCCGATGCCGTTGATGTCAAGAGGGGTGATCAACTGTGCGAAACAGTTTCTCAGCTATACATTCAGCTGGACAAAGTCGTTTGACCAATGGGGACCATGTCTTGACTTCGACCACATCGGCCAGAATTGGGAAGACAGCAATATTACAGTCTTTCTCCAATGCTGGGCACTCTTCGTGGCACGAAAGTAGCCTTGGTTCTTCGTGCAGAAGACAGCTCAGGCGGTGTCTCAACGGGGAGTGGTGGAGCGCGTCTCAGCATGTCTGGTCATGTCTGACCAATGAACATGCTGTATTCGTGTTTGGAGAATCGGAGAGCGTCTTCCGTGCACTCGGACTTTTTCGTGTCTGAGAAGCAGTTGCGCGAAGTTAGAAGCGCCGTCGGCCCATGTGCCCGGTTTTTTTCTCCCTTTCCCGGGCACGCCAGACACGTGCAGACACTGTAAAACTCCCGGCGGCCACATTGGAAGCCCCCCTGCGTGGAGCTGTCGTGATCTGGACGAGCCCTTCGATCTGCCGCAAGCGGTGTGCCCTGGCCAGCGCTTCCGGCACGTCACCGGCACACGTTTGCATGCGCCCTACAGCACACGCTTGCAGGCACTCTCCAGCACCAGACGTGACGCATCACACCCCATCCGGCGTTCGCCGCATACCGGTTCTTCTTGTCCACCTCGTCACGTCATCCAGCACCTCTTCCCCCTCCCACTGCCAGCCTCGCTGCCCCTGTTCTCTACCCTGTTCGTTCTCGTCACACCCCTCGTATCCCCCCCCGACTCGTCAGCCTACCGTCTTGATGGTCGTTGATGGCGCTCCCTCGTCCGTCTCGGCCGCCCCGGTCGTCCTCCCTACCCCTGCATCCCCCTCGATGCCCGTTCACATCACTTTCCCTGCGGCAGCCGTGCCTTCAGCCGAGGACGCGCTCTCCCCCGAGTCGCAACCGCCCAGGGATGGCTGGCGCCCTGATCGCGGGGGCTTTGATGGCGCAAAGGCAGAGAAGTTCTTGATGTGCCTCTCCTCTATGGACCTGCGTATTGTCATGCGGGTGCTCGACGTTTTCGGGACCGCTGTCAGTGGGCAGAGCTCGGCTGATGATCCCTCCTCGATCTGGATGCCCAACAATGCTGACCAATGTGGGCACCGAGGGCCGCATCAAATATGCAGGATACTTTACAACCAAGCACAGTTTGACATATGAGCGTCCCGTTCAGACAGCCGCATGCAGCCCTCGCTCAGACACGGACTTGTCCGAACAAACACGTGCTTAGACACGAGCCGTTTAGACAGGGCCTCAATCGGCCCTCACGGCACCGCAAAGCTGTCCTGTGACTAAAGGTATATCTCATACACTAAAACCTGTCCCAAAAACGATGTGGGAGCGTCGGAAATGGTCCTCCAGGAGCCAAAGTCTCTCAGATGACAGGTATGGGAGTTCCGACGGTACTCCGAGAAAAGGGGCTGTGAGTGCGAGAAGCGCGTGAATGCGCATCACTGGTGAAGCGCTGCGTCCGGCTTCCAGCTCAGCAATAGCCGTTGCAACAACGATCCAGCTGATACATACAGTCCACTTAAACTGATAGGGCGGATGAAGCCGGCTGGCCTGCATGAGACGAAAAAAAGAACACGCAATCAAACAGTAGCCCCCGACCCGTAATTTGTGCGACCAGCGATTGACATGAAACGATACGGCCGAGTCCAAGGGCCGGCGCTTCACTTTCGGTCCCGACCGCCAGCGCTTCCGCAATGCTCAGTTTCGACTTCTGACAGGCTGCAAGGCTCGTCATGTACATGCTTACAACTTTTCCTGGGCAAGCACGCCTCACATGCCCATCATGGAAGCATGGCGTCAACGAGGGCGCGATAAGTACAGCAAAACCGGCACCCTACTATTTTCTGCACGCACGACGAAGCTCCAAAATACAGTCCACACTTCGGAACGGCGCGCATAGACTCAAAGCCGGCGAGTTGGTGGTTCTTTCTATAGCGGAACATTCGGCATTAGGTGCGATGGTGTCCGTTTTTGGTGGGCCTGAACATGCGTCGCCGCCAGAGGTTTTAATACGTGAGATCCACCTTTAGGCACCGTGCCCAAGAAGGGATGTCACAGCAATAGAGAAAGACTGTACTGTCCCTGACGCCATTCCGGATACAGAATACTCCTCTGGAGAAGAGCGTCCACAGATCTCTCCGAAGGAAACAACTGAAGACAGATATGAGAAGGCTCTGAGGAGAGCTTTCTTTTTTCTCCGGCACATGCTGCCTTTTTTTTGTTCTTCTTGTCCTTCTTGTAGCTTGAAGCTGTGTTTCATTGATGACCTTTCGTGACACGGGCGACGCAACTGTGAATCACGGCGAATCGGATTGATTTTGTGGGCTACTTTGTAACTGTGGCCAATCATCAATGGGAGCAGGCGATCGTGTTCGATGCGTTGGTCGGTCGTGCTCGCCTCGCCATGCCTCAGCACACAGGACGCGTTGCGTGGTGGAAGAAAAAGTGAGCAGGGGGCGGGAGTGGGTGGTCGTGGTGCGGTGGTGGCGAGGTGGTGGGTGGAAGATGAGTCGTGGCCGTCGAGCGACATTGCCACACCGGGTACGAAGGGCGAGGAGACCGCCACAGACGGCCCTCGGGCACGGCAGGGTGCCCACCTGTGGACTGAGAGGGTGCTGTCCCGGGCACAGACAGGCGGCATTGACGAAAAGCGAGCGCGTGCGGGCACTTGGCAGCAACGAGTGGATGGGACGGCGAGAAAGAGCGCGCTCGCGAATGAGTGCCAGCCGGGAGGAGGGCCCCCGATCACCGAGCCGGATCAACGGTTTGTGGTCCCGACCGCGGTCGATCGGCCGGATCTGCAATGATAGGGGCACTGAGCGCCAACAGGACGGCCTTAACCCTCGTCACCCCGACCGTCTCAGTTTTTTTTCGAGCGTACGAGGGCCCTTGACAGCAAAAGATGCGCCTTCCTCTGGTATCTCTGTTAATGTGTTGTCTCCCCCTCCGCTGTTGTATGTTTGTAGCAGCGTCGAAGGAGAGAGAAAGAGCAGTAGAAAGACGAGAAAATGAGCTTGAATCGACGATTCCGGTGATCCATCTTTGCGTCGCTGATCCAGAATTGTGTCAGGGGCAGTACTGATCTCCAAATAATGGCTGTTGCAGAGTGGTTGCAATCATTCAACAGCGTACGTGGACCAATGAAATGACTTGGGCTCATATGAGATCCTTACATAGTCTTCCCATGCAGCTCTGCGCACTGGAAACGCACATCACGATCTCAATACGATTTCCTGGGATTTTTGGGCCACTTGCTTGGTCCTGAAGAGGGCATGGAGAGGGTTCTGGGCCATACCTGTGATTTCTCATGAGATCGACATATTTCTTCAAATTTCTTTTACCCTCTCCATGCCCTCTTCAGGCCCAAGCGAGCGACCCAAAAGTCTCTGGAAATCTCACTGTGGGTTGCAATGGATCTGCGTGACTCCTGTAATACACGGTGATTGGCTTGCCAGATTATTGGCGGCAACTCTCAGCCAATAGTCCGATCGCTGCTTCTCGAAGAGCCAATCTGGCTTCATTTATACGCTTTGTCGTCGGCTGCGCCTCCCTTCTCTCTGCATGTGACATTTTTTGGAGGTTAGCAATACCACGTCATAAATATTGCAGTCTGCCCATATTGGCCGATCTGAACAGGAAGACGAACGCCAGGGGAGCGAGAAAAGAGTGCGGAGTACGGACTGATGATCTTTAAGGATAGACTAGTGCCCGCGGGCCGGCTAGCGCTTCGTGCCCGTGGGCCGGCTAGCACCTCTTCTGCCACATGCAGCCGTTCTCCCAAGAATCTTGCACTCCGACAGTTGCAAAAGAGTCCCAAACCGGCCTCTACGACCCCGCAGAGGCCGATTCGGAACTCTTTTGCAACAGTTGGAGTGCGGCATTTTGGGAGAACGGCTGTATGGTCGCATCCAAGCAGCCTCAGAGTGGAAGGGCCCTCTCAATAACTGCCGAAGAGCTATCTTACAATTGGAAAATGTTCTTTTTTCGCTCAAACTGGTACAGCCCTTCTCCATTGCTGTGACATCATTTCTTGGGCACGGTGCCTTGTAACAAGTGTAGATCGACCTCTACGGTGCGATCAAGGCCGATTCCCGTCTGCGATCGTTCGCCACGTATGCAAATCGAGTACCACGTAGGCAGATTATGATCGCCACAAAGGGTGCCCAGCAGTGGAGAAAGACTGTATGGGCTGTCACCACCGAAAGACAGCATGGAGTCATGAAATACTGTAACAAAGTAGCTGACTAAAGATCATTCGGCAGGCACAAACACAGCATGGCTACTTTGGTGCCCGGCGGCCGGCCAGCTCCTGAAGGGTGCTCAAGAAACATTTGATGAAGCCCTAACCAGAGGATGTCACAGGTGTACCCTTGTCTACGTGACGTGTACATCTCCACGCCTCCAGATACCCGTAGAAGGCTAGCACCTCAGTTACTAAGACTTCAGAAGCACGAAAGAACGGGTGTTCTTCATGCACAGAGCACCATTAGTGCGATGCTCTGTACGACAGGGAGTGCCCGTCGGCTGGCAGGCGGCTGTAGGGTTCCAAAAATTAAGGTCTCGGTGCCCTGTCCAGAAGATGCAATAGATGTCCCCGCTTTGACAGGACGTGATCATCTTCTCGCCTGTACATTATGCACTCCCGTTTGTACGACAATGCCACGAGTGCGCCTTCCACCACGCTTTGCATTCCATGTCATCTACCGGTCCCACCCACCCAATTCCACCCCATCCCACGTGCCCCACCCAACCACACTGCACCCCACCCGTGCCACCC
>Ga0209187_1003869_pt1 | contig 11950 bp, 13 predicted proteins | sample BantaG_FD_187430 | JGI IMG/M metagenome (GOLD analysis project Ga0209187, IMG submission 187430) | Marine algal microbial communities from Bantry Bay, Ireland - BantryBay_4 metaG (SPAdes) (version 2) | ecosystem: Host-associated > Algae > Red algae > Unclassified | place: Bantry Bay, Ireland... | reverse complement strand
TACAAAGATGTCTCTGCTTAGTGTAAATGAAGATAATAAGTGGTGGACACTTTTACAAAGATGTCTCTGCTGGAAAAAAGTAGGCCTGTCTGGCAAGACGATATTAGGTTTGAAATTAAAAAGTAAGTAAATAAAATTTGGTTTTTTTAAAAGAAACCTAATTTTGAATAAATGAGATTTTAGTCGGACAACACTAATTAAATACTATTCTACTTTGTTTAGTTTTTCTGCAAGTAACAAGATCACTATTAAGATTTGAACTGATAATTTCTTGTGGTGATGGAAAAACCTCATATTCTTTGTATGCCATGACTTCCCTTCTCCAAATCGGTACACCAAGTAAGAACGAGCATAATCCTGAAGACTAAATTGAGATCTTTCTATTGATTGACAATAATCGAAAAAGCGTCCTAGGGCATAAGTATATGAAATTCTTGTCTTCGGCCGATAGTTTTTTTTAAAATAAGATATTCTTCATATTTATTTATTGATTCTTTTCTATTCATAAATCATATATTTTAACTCAAATATATGATTATCAGTGATTTGCAACATGTAAAATAGCTAATTTATATCGATCAGTTTTGTTCAACATCTCGGAGATGCTGCGTGCGACGTAGGAAGCATGCTGTCATCCTCCGATGTTACTGATAGTGATTCTTTTTATCTGTCTTGCCAAATTTATCCCATAATTTGATCTTTATCACACAAAAACCATAAGTTGTTCCACCATCGCTACCATAATTAAACATCTTTTCACCTTTTATGCCAATAACATATTGAAATCCTGCATAATTTTTTTCAAATGTTTCAGTTAGCCATTTTAGGTTTGAAGAACAGTCACAAGTTTGTGAAAATCCACTGTACGATAGTTGAATTATAACTATGAAAATAATTACTATTGTTATTTACAATTTAATTTAAAATTCTTTGTTGTTAACAGTAGGTGCGGCTAAAGCGGCAATAGCCCCACATAGGGACTATTGCCGTTGACGCCTATGATTTGCTGGATTCTACTCATAGTTTTTCCATCATTTCTTCTAATTCCTTGGTGTTACTACCTTGTTGATTGCCCACTTCAATTGCTCTTTTAGCGACCTTTTTGGTTTCTTCTTTATTCTCTGACTTATAGAGCAAAAAAGCGTATGTATCTAAATAATTAAATTCTGGATTGTTACTTGTGAGCTCCTTCATCCAATCTATACATTTTGCATTGACTTCTTTATCATCGCAATTTTTATAAATATCCCAACATATATGATTAATTGTACCTCCTTCCATCTCACCTCTATCCTTCGTAATTTCATAAATTTCAAATACCTGCTTCCATTTATTTTGAGCTTTTAGCCTTTTGATCTCGAAACCTGGCAAAATGTCATCCGCATAGTCCTGACCAAGTGCTTTTATCGCAAAAGCAATGGCTTGGTCGTATTTTTCTTGATTGTCTTCAGTGATGGCTTCGCCGAACTTTCCCGATACTATGTAATATAAAATCATATTCAAATCTTGTTCTCCATAGAGTTCAATATAATTTTGCCTATCTTCTAACAAAATATCTCCTACATTTGAAGGGGAATCTTCAGCAAAATAGAACAGTGTGGAAAAATCTTCTTCCATTAAGAAATTTTCTTTGCTTTCGAAGAAGTCTAGGATGTCTTCAGCTTTTGGTCTTACATTGGTTCTATTCACAAAGTCGATATAAAATTGTGGATATTCAGACACCCTTACTGAGCTCGCATATCCTTTCAGATATTCATTTCTTTTATTTATTTCTAAAGTCTGTTGCGTAAAATCTAACACATTTTTACTTAACGACTGAAAATCCTCTCCAGTAAACCCATACTTTCTGTTAACAACATATCCTCCTGAATTAAGAACAATTGCAGTGGGATAACTCCTGACATGATGCTTTTTGGACAAATGGAACATTGTGTCATTTTCAGCATTATACTTTAACAAGATATAATCCTTGCCCAAAAATTGTCTAATCGAATCATTTTGAAAAACGACTTTATCTAATTTTTTACAAGGCGAGCACCAAGGAGTGTAAAAATCGATAAAGACCAGTTTGTTGCTTTTCTTTGCAAGTTGTAGTGCTTGATCAAAATCTTGGTATATCTCTTCTAATTCGTAATTTTTTGTTTCTTCTGCTTTTGCCGTATTAAAACAGCCAAAAATCATAAAACTAATTAAGAGTATTTGAATTGCTTTCATATTGATATTGTTTAATTTTATTAAAAAAATATTAAGCTAAAAATAGTCTTAAAATCAGTAGGTAAAGCAAAATTGTGATGGGTGTGCCACTTTTGTGATGAACGGGAAGGCTAGTAAAAGTCAGCCTTTGAGAAAGATCTAGAGACAGGAATACTTGTAGCAACTTTATCTAGTTGTAATGTAAGTGATCTCGCATTTCCATCAATAGATGTTATATGTTGCGTATTAATAAGGTAAGATCGGTGGCTACGTTTTACTTGAGAAAGATTTTCTAATTGTATTTCAAGCTGTTTTAAAGAAAGCCTAATTAGTTTATGTTTAAGCACATTATCTTCCAAATGATATATCGTCACATAATTTCCTTCTGATTGTGCGTATACAAACTCCGATAATTGCATTAATATAGGCGATGCTTTTACACTTTCTTCTTGTATTTTCACTGTAGTATTCTCCTCTACTACTGCAGGCGGTAACTGATTAGAAAGCAATTGTGCTTTCTCGATATTGCGTTTTAAAAGTGTGCGTTCAGTAAAAAAGACTAAACCTACAATAGGAAAAATTCCTATCGATAAAGTGATTTCAAGAAAATTAAAAAAGGTTTGATGTGAAACAATATCGCGCGCCAAATAATTATGGTGCAGATAAATAAATGCACTTATTATGAAGATGCAACAAGATTGTAATAGAATTTCCTTTATTATAGACCATTTCTCTGGACGAAAGAACTGTCGAAATAATTTAGGAAGAATAAAATAGGTGGTTGCCACACCAAGAAAAACTGAAACCCCAAAACCCGCTAAGAATAAATATTTGTAAGTTTTTAACCGTGCCGATCCAAAAGGTTGAAAAAAAATCAAAAACAAATAAACAAAAATGCCTGATAATAAAGCTAGTAACCACTTGTATTTAGTGGATTGCAATAATGGATATGGTAAATTTAGCCACTTCATAAGAAACTACGATATTTTAGTCTGATATATATATAAATCATAATATCGCCCTTTTTTGGGCGATTAGCGTTTGGTGAGTACCTCCTTCAGCGATACTCCCAGCTTCTATAACCAGAATTTGCTCTGCTTGTTTAATTGTGCTTAATCGACGGGCAATTACTATTGTAGTCTCCCTTGAACTAACTGTGTTAGTGACCTCTGGTTAAGTGCTTCACTTCACGTATCACCTTTCTCTCTTGTAAACAGTGTGAATTATGAGATCCTCAGAAGGTACATTTATTTCATTACAAAGAAAGCGGTCAATGAAATAGTCATTGGTTTTCGCATAACCGTTTATAGTTTCATCACCTATTGTACATATCTCAATTTTTAATACATAAGAACTTTAAGCATCAGTGAAAGTACTTATAAAAGATAATAAAAATAAAATCAGAAAAAAATTTTCAAATTTTGTACTTCATTTGATATTGTTTTTGCTTGTTGCCAACTTGTCGTATTGATTAGCTTCTTTTAACATTTCTATACTGTTCTTTGCAATACTGCTCATATGTATATTTCTTCATTATCAGTAACGTCCCATTGACATGCGGCGTGCTGACGAAGGAAGCATGATCGTCATGTCACATGTTACTATGCGTTTTTTTATCCATTGTAGTAATTCTATATGTAAACGGAACATAAATAGAATCTCTAGCTGAAATAAGTCTTTCACACTCGCTGAATTTAAGGGTTTGATGCTCACCAATGAATCGCCTATTATAAACGTAACCAAAATTCATATTTTCATTACTCCTAGTGACTTCAGTTGTGCCAAAAAACGTTCTCTCTCTATTTTCAAGTCTCAAGTTAAATTCTGATGGCACAATTAATTCATAATTAGGTATATTTAGTGTTTCAGCAAATACTCTTTGCCTAGAAGACTCTCCATCAATAAGATACAACTTTGACCCTTTAAATGTTTCCGTTATTTTAAAATTACGTTTAAACTGTTCAATTTTAAGGTTTCCTTTTAGATCCGAAGTATAGAGTCCCAAAATACTTTTTGGTATTTTGTCAGAATCAAACTTGATTCTCTTAGAGTAAATAATTTCTGGTTTTCTTCTTGCAATAGATATTGATTGATTATTTTCTAGATATATTATTTTCGTAGAATAGGTATAGATTACCTCATCATTCTTATTTAATTCAAGTTTTATCGCAACTGTATCTACTTTCAATTCATCCCATGCAGGAATTTTAAGAGTTATCCATTTTGAATTTGGGTTATTAAAGGTTTCTTCGTTTTGTTTTCTAAAAAAATCCTTATCGATTATTTTAGTAGTGATAATTTCATCACCATAGGAAAGTTTTAATTTGTATCTATCATGGCTTTTAGGTATCTTAAAATCTACATTAATAGAATCTTTGCAAAATTTACTTCCAACCACTGGGTTATGGCTTATTTGGACATTAAATTGTTTACGATCGTAATTATTTTTTTCAGATACTTCGATATTACCCGAACATGAATTTAATGTTATTACTGAAATTAATGTAGCACCAATAATAAAATTCTTAAAATTTATTAAGTGCATATTTATGTGTATTGCAATTGGTAATATTTTGTTTATTGATCTTATTTTATCGTGCATTTGAGTTATTTTTAACAAAGTCAAATTAGATTTTATATTCTTTCGTTGTGACTAACGACTCAGTGACATGCGGCGTGCTGACGAAGGAAGCATGATCGTCATGTCACATGTTACTATGCGTTTCATTTCACAAGCTCGTATTCATTTATTAACATTTCGGCTGGAATTCCTAACATTTTATTGATTTGCCTAATCATTTTTAGTGTTAACCTTCTCTTTTTATTCAAAATCTCAGATGCTTTACTTTTGCCACCTACAATTTCTGCAAGATCTTTATTTCGCATGTTATTTTGTTCCATTTTGAACTTAATTACCTCAATTGGATCCGGATCTGGAAACGCTGGTTCAAATTCCAATTCATAATTCTCTATTAACATTGCTAACAATTCAACTTCTTTAAATGTAGGATCATTTGGGGTAGAGTCAAAAATAACTTCTAACCGTTCAAGTGCTCTTTCGTATTCTTCTTCTGTTGAAATTATTGTCCAATTCATATTTCTAATGCATTTATCTTGTCATATTGACTATGTGTTCCTATAAATCGTATCCAAATTGTTTTTAATTCGAAATTCGCCTTTACTATTAAGCGATAGTTATTTCCTTTTATGTTGAAAATATATCTATTGTTGCCTATTGATCTAATATTGGAATAGGCTAATAGTAATTCTTCCGAAGAACCAAATTGTGCCAATTTCATCTCCTTATACCAACCCAATAATTGATTTTCGCAATCCTCATGTTATAGCCAGAATTCCCTTCATGTTCTTTTCGATAATACTCTCACAACACAAATATAGCGAAACGAGTTCTAATTTAGGGAACTTTATGCTCTTTTATCTTAATGCATAGTAACGACTCGTGTAAATGCTGTATACCTGCTCAGCTTACAGATAAAGATAAGAAAGAATTATTGCTGCTCATGCCTACCCTCTCAGTTAAACTAAAGGGACAAAAAGCATGTGGCATTTTACATTTTGTTAGGTGCTGGCAATATATTAATCTTTCCAAATGGGAATTTTAACATAACTCTCATTAAACCATTTCACTTCCAAAGGTTCTTTCGCATCATGAATAGTTTCATCACTAACATCCTTACCTGTGCCATAATTAATTTGTTCATGAGGATGTTTATTGACATTTAAAACCAAAATTAAACGACTCCCTTTTCTAAGTTTTCTACTAGTCATTCTGACATTTGTAAAAGGAAAAGATTCCACCATATTTGGCGTTAATAATTGCCTTTGCTCTCTATTTTTTGCTAAGCTGGCTCTACCAATAAATTGCTGGGTTAATTTAAAATATTTTCCTTCAGGAGTTTGTTCATACATAACAATTGAACAGTCCATATCTTTTTTATTAATTTCTACTTTTAATTCTCCAAAATAGGAACCATTAAATTCAATTGCCTCTTCAAAAGGTTCTGTTATAAAAGAAAACCCATTGCTAAGTGGCAATGAATCATTAATAATAAAAGGGATCCAATAATTATTTTGGCCTTCCAATGTTCTATTTGTAAAGTCTACTTCTTGAGTTATAAAACCTGTGCTATTTGGTTGGTTTTCTGTCATCGAAAAATGCTCTTTGTTTCCATTATTTCCAGATTCATATTGAGCAATAAAATCGACACCTGATAATTCATTGCTTAAATAAAATTTAAGGGTATCATTACTCATTTCACTCAATTTGGAAACATGCTTCCATTTGTTCGCTCCCATCACTTGAAAATTAATTTTATCTTCTAGGAACTTCGGTTTTGGAGCATTTTTAAAAATATAATCAAACCATTCAAAACTCAAATTTGTGATATTAATCTGAGCTACAGAATCAATTGTATAATTACCAATTTCTTTCTCTGGAACACGCTGACTTCCAAAATGACTGAATGGTCCTATCACTAAATAATGTTCTGCATCATTATTGTATTTATAATGTTCTTTTAAATAATACATCGCGCCTATTTGCCCTCCATCATAGTATCCTGTTGAACTTAATATTGGAATGTCTATTCTTGAAAAATCACTTTTATAAGGCATCATGTTTTGCCAATATTTGTCATAAGTTGGGTGATCTAGATATTTATTAAAAAGTGGATTAGGTGTTCCGTCGAGACTATCCAATGAACGATATGCCACTCCTATTTGATAATAATTTTGGTATAAATTATTCCATCTTTGAGAATTATTATAATTCTCCTCATCTAAGGTTTTATTATTAGTTACATAAGGATACCAAGGATAGAGAAAATTCATATACACCCCATTTTCTGAGGGTTCTGCAATCCCAGGAGCTGCGGATGCCGCAGGTATAATAGTTTTAAGGGCGGGATGTAGTTTTTTGGTTGCTGCCCATTGGGTATACCCATCGTAACTACCTCCTCGCATACCCACTTCTCCATTACTCCAAGGCTGTTTGCTGATCCAATCAATCACTTCATAAATATCTTCACTTTCATGTTCACGGGGAACTATCTCACTAGAACTCCATGCCTTCCCACGAGTGTAACTCATGACACCTACATAACCATGACTAGCTGCTAGTTGAGCTTCCTCATAGTCATTGCTTCGAGGATAAATACCGTGGCTCAAAACAGTGGGTAACGGTTGAGTTAGACGCTTATCTCTAATCACTAACAACGCTATTTCTGCTCCATTGGGCGTTTTGACTAAAATACTATCTTGAAGTAAATAGTCCTTTCCGTTTTCACTGAATGTTTTTACTTTTTGAAAATTCTCTTTGGACTTACAGGCAGTAAACACTACACCTATTAACAATAGTATTACTGTGATATAATTAATTATTTTTTTCATCTTAATTTATTTTAGTCATTGAATAAATCCTGTAATTTTTGTGTCCAATTATCACAAGGCATGTATAACAATTGTAATTTTTCAGGCATAGTAATACTTTTTAGATATTTGTTCAAAACATCTATTCATTCAAACCATTGAAATTATTTACTTGATTTTCTACAAACTATTCCAGTTTTTAAATCGTACGGATTGTCGACTCGAAACATCAAATGTTTCATCAGTATCTAAAACTATTTTTAGTCTGTTATTGAAACTTGGTTGTATTTCTTTTATAAAATTTATGTTGATAATTTGACTTCTGTTTATTCTAAAAAAAACTGTTGAATCCAGCTTTTCTTCAATGCTATTTAATGATTTTTTTATCATTGCCTTATTCTCTTTAAAATAAAGTCGAGCATAGTTTTCTAACGATTCAATATATCTGATATCTGTTAGTGGAATAAAATAGCATCGCTCACCATCCTTGATGAAAATTTTATGGTGCATTGAAAAATGGGAACGGGTTTCTATTATTTTAGAAAATTCGTTTTTTACTTTTTCAATACTTTTAAAAAACCGTTCTTCACGAATTGGTTTTACTAAATAGTCCAAAGCATTCACTTCAAATGCTTTTGTCGCGTATTCACTGTAGGCTGTTGTAAAAACGATTTCAGGAACTGTCGTCAGTTCATCCAATAAATCAAAACCAGATTTTTCAGGCATTTGAATATCCAAAAAAATAAGATGTGGTTGTTTAGCTTCAATCAATTGCTTAGCATCATTTGCGTTACTCGCTTCTCCAACTATTTTGAATTCAGAATGATTTTGTAAATGCCGCTTAACTTCTTCGCGGGCCAAACGCTCATCATCTATAATTATCACATTGTATTTATTCATTGTCAATTGCATTTAAAGGTATAATTATAGTTGCCGTTACGATTCCTTTAGGTTGCTCTACTAAGGTAAATGCTGCCTTTTCTCCATATTGCAAATGGAGTCTTTTCTTTAAATTATTTAAACCTAAACTTGCTTTTTTTATACCATCATCAATACTTAATTTTCCAGGATTTTGAACCGATATTTCAAGGTTCTCTGCTTTCTTCGCGATTACTAACATTATGACTCCTCCTTTTATAGAATTCTGAATTCCTTGTTTTAATGCATTTTCGATTAGTGTTTGGATGCATAAAGAAGGGATTTTAAAACTTAAAAGTGTGTCATCAATTACTACGTTTAATTGTAAGCGTTCCTCAAAACGAAGTTTCTCTAATTCGATATAATCGGATATCAATTGTAGTTCCTCTTCTATAGTTGTTAAACTCTCTTTAGTGTAAATTGAAGACCGCAATATATCTGATAATAAATCTATGGATCGTTTTGCATTAGATGGGTTTTCTGAAATTAGAGATTTAACGCTGTTCAAAGAATTAAATAAAAAATGAGGATTTAATTGATTTGATAAATGGTCTAGTTGTATTTGTTTGGCAATAATGGACAAGGCTGCATTATGTTCTGTCAAAGCAATCTGTTGGTTATAATAATGATACAGATGATAAGCGAGTACCCAAATAGACATTAATCTTAAACCAGTAACTAATGGTGGATCCCAATAAAGCATAGCTTCTAAAAAATCACGATTTTGTCCAATGTAAACAACCCAATATGAATACCTTCTTAAATTGACCAGAAGCATAAATAAAACGGACAAAACAATTATAGAAATTGCTAGGCGCACAATGCTGGCTTTTTCAAATAATTCAAGTCCTAATTTTTTATTATTCAGTTTGTATAAATGTGTTATAGAAATACCTATTAAAACATCAGAAACGAAACTAAAAATAGTCCAAGACAAGGAGCAGTTATTTATGAAATAACAATGATATACCCAATAAACAGAGGCCAAACTCCAACCTATTAGCTGGAATTTCCAATACAGATATGGTGTATTTTCAATTGATATGTTTTTCTTGTTTTTCAAAATCTAACGTAAAATACCATTATTAGTTTGACTTCTAAAAGAGAAAGTACATAAGCGTAAATATTGGTTGATAAGCGTTAAGAATTTCTACTTCTTTATTATTAAGTCATCCTGAATACTGTATTCTTCATTTGTGTTCCGTGGATTATATTTTTTTGTGAGTTGCAAACTATGAAAAAGCGGGTGCTAAATTGGAATATTGTTTTTCCACGCTTGCACCTAACGTCTCAAGAGCATGTGGAGTCTGACTAAAAGAAAGATTCCATCATGCTCAGTGTTATAGATCGGTCCTTACCTTTCCTGTGTTTCAAATTCTACTCCTTTTATTCCATCGGCTTCCATAAATCCAATTATTTGTTCCTTATTCTTAGAATCACATTCTATGGTTTCTAAATTTTCATTTCCTTTGATATAAAATGACTTTAACTTTGTTCCTAGTATCTTTAATTTCCTAAGATCATTGTTTCCTGCGCCAAACATATTTATTGAATCTACATCTATTATTTCCAGATAACGCAGCTTATTATCAGTTAGACTTAATCGATACACATTCTTCAAATTACGTAATTCTACACTTTTCAACAAGTTGTTTCTAGCCGATAGAGTATTTAGTGATTTATTATTAGTAATTTTTAGTTCTTGAAGTTGATTATTATCAATCACGAGACTTTTCAATTTTTTATACTTGCAAGCGTCGAATTTTGAAAACTTATTGCCAGATAAAAATAGACTTTCCATTTCATTATTTTTGCTACACAAAATTTCTTCTATACAACTGTTATTGATAGAAAGTCTTTTAACACTTGGCACATTAGAAATATCTAACTTTGTAATGTTACAGCCTCCCCCTAAACTTATCGTTTCTAAATTTTCGCAATCTTCGAAATTAACTCCATTGCAATCGGCTAAGCCAATTTCAACTTTCCTTAATTTAGGTAAGTCTTCAAAGTTGAAGTCATTTATCGGAGTGTCAATAACAATTACCTTGTCTAAGTTACATGCGTTTTCGATATTTAGTTTTTTTATTCCACAATGAGTAATTAGAATAGTCTCAAGTGAGGGGAAGTTTTCAAGCTCAAGTGATTCGAGACGACGACTGTTTGTCAAATATATTTTCTTTACATTATCATAATCATTTAAATTCAGGTTACCAGACAACCTTGATCCAATTAATGAGATTGAAGTGAAAGTCTTTTTTTCTTTCATTGATATAACCCCATCTCTATTTTTATCATGCATTTCTAAAATGTGACTCATAACATCATTAGAACGCCCCCTTTGAGCCGCTATATCATATGTATAACTTATGCAAATTAATATTGTAAATAAAATGATCTTCATATTGGCTTCTGTCTATTTTACTGATCTATAACGTCCTAAGTGACATGCGGCGTGCTGACAAAGGAAGCATAATCGTCATGTCACATGTTATACAGAGTGCTCCATTTGCTTTACAGAATTCATTAAGGAAGCGTCTTTAAATTTTCTGTTAATCTTGTTCTTCAATTTATATGATTTATTTAAAGCTTCTTGAGAAATACAAAAATGTGAAGAAAGTATGCGTATTGACTTTTTCGATAAACCCTTCTGATAATTAAGAATTCTTGAAACTGTACTTTTATTTACCTCTAAGATTTTAGCAATGTCTACAGACCTTAAGTTATTTTCTTGCATCAATGCCTTTATTACTTGTATTGGATCTGAATCAATAATTGGCAAATTTTCATTATCCCACTTTTCAATCAATAAAGTTAAAAGTTCAATATCGTCCAAATCTCTATTTATATTTGAAAGGACTAATTTTTCTAGAATATTACAGTATTTGTAGTATTGCTTTTCGTTTCTAATTATTTTATATTGTTCAGTCATAATCTAGAATTTTGAAATAGTGTATTGTAGATTTTTATCACAAAGCTTGTCATAGTCAGCATGAGTTCCCATCCAATTAATGAATAAATGCACAAAATTATCACCAAAGGAATATGAACAAATACAGCGAAATTTATTCCCGCCTATATTGAAAATTACTCGATTAGATCCCTTCCCTAATATGTCAGCATGTACAAATGATCTTAAAATATCATTTGGTTCATCCCATCTTGACACGTTTAATACTCGTAGCCAATTAGTAAAACCTGCCATAGATTCAGGCTTAGATTCTATATAATCGTAAACAGTTCGTTCTTTTATTAGGTGTATCTTCACAATGATCAAAGATACACAAAAGTTGCCAAAAAGGCAACCTCTACTTGATTTTTCATTCTCTACAACTCTAAGGAATGCAACTGTTGCACTTGACCAGTATTATTAGATGCACTGATGCCAGTTGTGACAGTTACATTCTAGTTGAACAATGCTGTTTCTTATTATAGGGGAAAGCAATTGTAA
>Ga0209187_1003868_pt1 | contig 11953 bp, 9 predicted proteins | sample BantaG_FD_187430 | JGI IMG/M metagenome (GOLD analysis project Ga0209187, IMG submission 187430) | Marine algal microbial communities from Bantry Bay, Ireland - BantryBay_4 metaG (SPAdes) (version 2) | ecosystem: Host-associated > Algae > Red algae > Unclassified | place: Bantry Bay, Ireland... | reverse complement strand
GAGTGAGCTTCCAACTTCCCACTTCCCCCCCCTTTCTGCCTCAAAAAAGAAAGGCCCAGGTTTTAAAACCCGAGCCTTTCTTAGTCAAAAACATTACCTCCTCCAGGCTCACCGATCCCGACGGTCAAGCCGGGGACTCAATGATCCCTTCATAGTTATTTCAATTTTATAAACTTCAACACCTGTTCCTGCCCATCTACTACAATCCGAATCACGTAAGTACCCGGCGTAAAGATATTCAATGAGGCTGTAGAAACTTGGAACGTCCCATTCTCGAAAGAAATTTCACCTTGATAGATTCGACTTCCACTCCGATCAATAACCTCCATTATCCCTTCCCCATCAGATTCTCCTCCGATTTCCAGATTAAGGAATTCATGAACTGGATTTGGATAAATACTAACAACTGGTATTACCTCAAACGTAACTACTTCAATCGAAGAATACTCGAAAGAGTTATCTTTGTCTACCACCTTAAGTCGATAGAAGTTAGAACCGTAATATGGTTTCGCATCCTGAGCGTCGTATAGACTTGCCCCTGCTTCTCCTCCCCGACAGCTAACCGTTGTAAGTGGTTTAAACGCAAGACCATCAAATGAATGCTCCACAATGAAATGGCTGGCATTATCCTCAGAAGCTGTTTCCCACTGTAAGTAAACCATGTCATCTTCCTGAATAGCCTCAAAGCGCATCAACTCTACGGGTAAAGTACCAACTTCTTCAGAACCAACGGTAAACGCCATGTTCTCTCCAAAAGGAGGTGGATCACCTTTCACACTCATAACGGAGCCGGGTGTATTAGCAGATGTACTACCAGTAGTTCCAATGTTTCCATGGTTGGTCCAGGTCTCTGTTGTTGTATTATAACTGGTCACTAATAAAGCTGCCATATTTTCGATACCCAATGCAACTGGGTCTGACCAGTGCAAGGTTACATTTACTTGTTCCGTACCGCCATCATTATCAAGTGTCCAGTATTGATTTTCCGTTATTGAATTAATGCCTGCGGCGAGTTCGCCAAAAGGAGGTGGATCCCCTTTTCTGTATTCAGCGGTATAAACAGAAGAAGATCCTGTAATTGGAGAAATTTCAATTGGAGCATATACAGCATCATGTCCGGTTGGAAAAATAAAAGGCGCTCCATTCGTCCCGCCAATTTTTCGAATTGGTCCATCAACATATGATGTTTCACTACCCGGGTCAATAGTGGCGTCTTTACCCAAAACAAGTATGTTTGTGCTGGTGGTTTTAAGAATGCCACCGGTCAAATCTAAATAGTCATTTACATACATTTGCCCTACAAGAGTGATCGGTGCACCAGAAGTATTATTAAATTCAAGATTTGAAATAAACAAAGAATCTACAGCATTACTTAGCATCTTCGTTGCAGGAATATCTTGTGGCCCTGTTCCATTTAGTTCCAAAACGCTGGTCTCATCCATTTGCAAAAGACCATAACCATCCGCTTCACGAAAAAAGGTCCCTCCTAACTTAAGTCTTGCATCATTTACCACCTTCATGATCGTGTTGGCATTATCCACTGCTTTTAAACTAATATTTTTCTTAACTTCCAAAACAGATCCCAGTCCTGCGCTTTTCAGGTTTACTTTGTGACCTTCTACCTGGGATTCAAGATTCGCATTTCCATGGACTGTAAAAGATCCGGTATGTAGTCCTTCCCCTACTACAATTGCTCCTGAACCTCCAGCATTTGTTACATTTAAATCTCCTTCAATCTGCATTGTTGTATGACCGCCTGTTGCTGCAACAAACATATTAATTCCACCAGTCATTTCTGCTATAAAATCTCCTTTTACAATCATCTCAGTAGAATCTCTCATTTCCATATTAAAAGCCACTCCTCCTCTACTTACAAGGTAGGTATTACCATCAACAAAAAACTTCGCATTATTCTCCAATAAAACTTCATAAACTAATTCAAATACATCTGCATCGTCATAGTTATAAATAAAGTCTGATTTAACAATTAGCTCAGCGTCATCTTTTAGATGTAAAAACACACCTTCACTATAGGAGCTCCCAGCCGTTCGTTCAAAAATCACTTTGTCCATCACTTTAAAAACTGCTTGTCCAATAATTTTAAGTACTACATCATAATTGTATGTTGACTTTACCATTACACTGGTTTGTACGGTGAAGGTATTCTCACCACTAACCAATAAAACAGTCGATGCTTGGTTTATATTTCTCAGATCGAGCCTATTGATATCTATATTCCCTGACATATTATTAACCGTAACAGTAAAGCCATCAATAACGACATCATCTCCCACTGATGGCACTGCCCCTTCCAGCCAGGTATCAGGATGATGCCAAAAGCCACTGACTTTTGCATGAAATACACTAGCATAGCTATTACTTGTAAATAAAAGGCATAGGAATAAAACCTGAAATAGGAATAATATTTTTCTCATCGATTGATTTTCTTAGTGCGCGATTTATAAAGGAGGGGGATATATTCAGTACATAGAGAGGGAAACAGACTAAAATCTCTACAAGTATTTTGCCAACTAACTGACACATACACTAAAGTTAACATTCAAACTTAAAAACTAAACAGCCGCTAATCTAACAGCTCGCATCCTGCCATTATAAAAAACTGAATAAGAGCAATTAACACTTGACCTATTTTTTTATTTATAATAAAATCTGAGACAACTATTTTAATTAAAATTAACCGTAACTGTTCAGACCGCTTCTCTATGCTGCTGTATTGTCTCAATCGCAGTATGGAGAATCTATTATTTCGATTCATGGTTCAATCGATTCCAATGTTCGAGGTAATACTCCAGTAAAATAGGTTGGTCTAGAAAGTTGGTGAGAATGTTAGGAACGCGCGTATCTTTTGGAAAATAAAACATATGGCTCAGCATTTCCTGATCAAGGAAACGGGTAGGAATGGATGGATGGAACTTAAAGTTGACGGGATGGGTGGAAGCCAGAATAAAGCCCCAGTTTCCAAAACTAGGTACATTGACATGAAAAGGATAGCGGTGAGAGAAGCCACTGGTTTCCAGCGTTTTTTCGATGCACCAAAAGGCATTGGGTGTCAAGGTGGGACTGGTTGCCTGCGTAATCAAAAGTCCGTCTTTATTGAGGTGTTTACGGGCGAGTTTGTAAAAGGCATTGCTGTATAATTTGGTGATACTCTCACTGTTCGGATCGGGCAAATCACAAACGATAATGTCATATGGGATTTTATTGTTGAGTAAGAATTTAAACGCATCATCGTTCACCACATTTACCTTTGGAGAAAGTAAGGCATCCTCGTTTAGCTTTCGCAATAAAGCCATCTGGGAAGAAAGCGCTGTAATTGCAGGATCAATGTCTACCAGATCTATTTCCGAGACATTGTACTTCAACACTTCCCGTGCCGCAAGTCCTTCTCCACCACCCAACAACAGCACTCTACGTGGCGCCTCATGCTGCATCATACCCACATGTACCAAAGCTTCGTGGTAGCGGTACTCGTCACGCGATGAAAACTGGATGGCTCCATTTAAGTACAAGCGAAATTCTGCATTGTTCTTAGTTATAGTGATATCCTGATAAGGACTTTGATCATTATATATGACGGAGTGTTTGAATATCCCATTGTGCCAACGCTTCATAAAGGACTTGCTCGCTCCAATACTAAAAACAATAATAGCGACGATACTGGCTGTTACCAGCAAAAGAATCCGGCGCTTTAGTTTGGTCAAGCCAATTTCATGGCGAAAGAAAATAAAAGTGGCAAAACCAGCAACAATATTCAGCAAACCAAAAAACAAGGATGATTTATAAATCCCAACAAAAGGCACCAGAAAGAAAGGAAAAGCAATAGTCGCAATCAGGGCTCCCAAATAATCAAAAGTAAGAATATTGGAAATATTGTCTTTCAAGGAATAATCATCTTCCAGTATTCGCGTAAGCAAAGGCACTTCCAGGCCTGTGAGAATTCCAATCGTTGAAATCAGAAAAAAAACAAACATATTGAAGCCACCAAAGTCAGCATACAGAAAATAGGTATAACAAAGTGGGACAGAAAAAGCACCTACTAAACCAAGCAACAGCTCTATCACAATAAAATGATAGATCAGGTCTCGCTTAAATATTTTTGACAAATAAGCCCCCACTCCCATAAAAGCCATATAGAACCCAATGATCAGCGAGAATTGCTTGACACTGTTGCCCAGAAAGTAGGAACTCGCCGTTGATATCAGCAATTCATAGACGATCGAACACATTCCAACCAAAAAGGTGATGAAAATGAGAAAGGATTTTTTATTTAACATAGTTTCCTCATGGTTTTATTTCTTTGAAGTTGTTTAAAGTTATCTCCTGCGACGAGGAATAGCTGAAGCCTTGTGGATCAATGCTTTATCCGCAGGCATAGGAAATAACTTTAAACAACTTCAAAATGAAAAGCAAAATTAACAATTCACTTCTAACGCTGGAATAAAAAAGCCTGTCCCATCAAATAGCGGGAAGCTTCGCCAACAGTTTCAAATATTTTACTTCGCTTTCTGTAAACATTCTTAAACAACTTCATTATATTGCGGGCAATAATAATCCATTTTCTTTACTTTTCACGAAGTTGAATAATAATTCTCAAAAGACGTTCTACGCTGAATTTTTTTCAACAACTTCAAAATTACTTTTACATAATGGTAAAACTAAAATCGTCCTCTATCGTCAAATCGACGAAAAAAATCAAAAAAGCAGGTCTTGTTTTTGGAACTGCCTTATTAATGACCGGCTTTATTTCCTGCGGTGACAACGTGGAGTATACTTCAGAAGAAGTGATGACTCCCAACAATGGCATCGTTACGGAAGTAAAAGAAACTCAAAAAGATTTATTCAAAATCACTAATGAAGAAGTTGTCGCCACTATTGCTGATTCCAGAATCATTGCAGAATACATGGATGGCGCCAGAGACACCTTCACACTGGAAGAAGCTCGCCTGGTTGATGCGGACAATCCGGCTCGTAGCCGATCTATGAATGGTATCCTGATGGGTGGAATGATGGGCTACATGATGGGCAAAAGCATGAAAACACCTGTATCAAGAGCTGCTTACGCAAATGATGGTGCTTACAACAAAAGTAGCTCTACCAACAGCAGCAAACTAAAATCAACGGCTACCAAGAAAACGGTAAAAACGCCTAAGAAAGGTTTTGGTTCCAGCAAATCTTCACGTTCTTATGGTGGATAGATTGATGGATGTGCCTGACCAAGGCGCTTTAGACATGATCCAACAAGAGGGATATGGCTGGTTTATAGAAGGCGACAACGAAGAGTACATGGCTCCGGATGCTATTATGGTAACCAAAAACGAAGTCACTGCATTCAACGAAGCTGCCGAAGCCTGCTACGACTTATTCAAAAAAGGACTCCAACATGTGGCCGACCATAATTTATGGTCGCGACTTGGTATTCCTGCTGAAATTATCCCGCTCATTAAATACGATATTCTTCGAGACCTGCCGCATATTTGTGGCAGGTTCGATCTTTCCGGAGGTGTCGATGGCATGCCCATTAAGTTGATTGAATTTAATGCCGACACCAGCTCCCTCATGCCGGAGTCCGCTTACTTCCAATCATGGATGCACGAACCCATTCGCCTGGAGTACAAAGGTCAGTTTAACTACCTCGTGCATGACCTCACCAAAGGACTTCGAGATCTCAAAAATCAATTTCCTGAAAAGACCGCTACGCTCCTTCTCTGCTCACTGGGCTACGAGGAAGACCGCCTCAACTTAAACGTGATCCGCGAAGCAGCAGAAGTCGCTGGCTTTGAAGTCGATTATGCGGATTTGGAAGATGTGGTCTTTTCTGACGAAGGCGTTTTTCTGGAAGCAGAAGAAGGTTATGTCCAGTACTACTTTATGTACAAGATGGTTCCCTGGGAGTTTATGATGTTTGAGGAACCGGAGTTGATGGAGCTCATCGTAGATTTATCTATCAAAGACGAAGTCCTCGTTCTCAACCCAGCCTACACGATCGCCTATCAGGCCAAGCATATGCTGAGTATTCTTTACGAACTTTTTCCAGACAACCCTTACCTGCTGCCGACTTATGATACAGAGGAACCTTTGCAAGGCAAACAGTATGTCCGTAAAGTAAATTTTGGTCGCTTGGGCGAAAACATTGAAGTGGTCGACTCAGCGGGTGCTGTGATTAGCAAAACCCATGGCGACTTTGGAAAGTTCTCAAAAATCTATCAGGAATTTGCAGAGATGTATGCCGATGAAGATGGCGATATTTATCAGGGTAGTTTATTTGTGGCGAAAGGCCGTCCGAGTTGCCTCTGCTTCAGGAGAAGAGATGATTTGATTATTGATGATGATTCGGAGTTTGTGCCTCATGTTATTTTTTAAGGTTTGAAGGACACGCGATTGCGGGCTCCGCATATCGCGTGTCCTCCAATCGCTTCACTCCAAAGTCATAGATATAAGAGAATATTGAATAACGAATCGTTGAATTTTGAATTCTGATTTTGCCCACTATCGCTAAACCGCAGGTCTGACATGTACGCAGTAGTCTTTCTCAGGAACCGCACCCAATCGAAATTCAACGATTCAACGATTCAACGATTCAACGATTCATTATTATAAACCTCAATAAGCTTATACCCACAACATTGCCTTTCAAACCTTAAGCTCTCTCCTCTGTTCCAACAACCTCCGAACCCGAAGCATACTCCCCCGATCATGCCCCTCCATCTTCTGCTCCACCGCTTCAAACACTTCTTTTAAATAAGCGCAGGCTTTTTCTACTTCCATATCATCATTGCAGGTAAAAAAGTCGATGGCGGCAAAGTCATGTTCCGGCCAGGTATGGATATTGATGTGGCTTTCTGTGATGACAACTGTTCCGGATATTCCGTAAGGCGAGAATTGGTGAAAGTATTGTTGAACGATAGTTGCTTTTGCAATCTCTGCTGCTTTCAACAAGGCTGTTTTAATGAATTCTATATCGTTGAGGTGCTCGTTTTTGCATCCGTATAGTTCGAGCATTGTTTGTCTTCCTAATCTTTCTTTCATCTGAGGTGGATATGTTTGTTTGAGTTTTTTTATTTGAAATAAAGATAAGGATATTTTTGTTGAATTTGAATGGGAATTTGGATTTTTCTGTTGACGTGATTTTGAACGCTGAGGCGCGGAGGTGCGGAGGTGCCCATTAACGTGGTGGGACGCGGGAGGCGCAGAGGTGTTAATTTTCTCTTTAAAAAAATTAACGTGGTTCGTAGACTAATTGGGATTTCCCCCTAAGGATTAACTTTCACAATAACTTCCCGCCCCAATATTTCCCCACTAAGCCCCCTCAATACCAAAGGGTAAGTACCGGAAGCTAACCAACTGACATCCAAACTTAGTTCGGTCTGCTGGCCAAGGGGATAGCTCTGGAGCAATTGACCAAGCGTACTATACAAGTCAATTGCTACGACAGGTTCCTCCATCTCCTCTTCATGGGACAATTGGATGTGCAGGAACCCTATTGTTGGATTGGGATAAATCAACAAAGGACCGACATATACCGGCAACGTATCTATTATTGGCACCTCAGCTTTTGGTTCTCCAATCTTCATTAAAAACGCACAACCAGAACAGCTATTTGAACCTTCACCTGCTATTACGATGCTTCCATCGGGAGTTTGTACTAAGTCATGAGCTAGTTCCAAATTAGGACCAAACAATACATCTTCTAACCAAACCAGCTCTTTCTCTGGCGTTATTTCTAATAAAACAAAATCTCCCCCGCCACCTCCTTCCGGTTTCAAATTGTAATCTGATACAGCAATTAAATAATTTCCATTTCGAGCAAGAGACATGGCAGATACTGCAAATTCCGTTTCCCCCCTATCCATTACCTTTGTCCATATCGTGTCTCCGTTAAAGTCTACTTTTAGTAAGAATAACTTAAGACCAAGTCCTGACCTAGCCGTTGCGCCACCCAGTACGATACCGTACTCATCCACCAACATCCCTCCCCTACCTAATTCCCAATAATCCCAATAACCGTAATCTTTTGTCCATATTTCCTGTCCTGATGCGTCAAGTCGTACCAAATAAGCCTGAGTAAATAGGCTGTCGATGTACCCTTCTGTATCACCTCCAAATACATAACTCGAATCTGGCAAAATTTCTACTTCAAAAAAAACATCTATCCGATCCTCTTCCCCTACTCGTCCAACATAATCCCATTCCTTATTACCCAGGCTATCTACTTTTAAGGCATAAGCATCTGCAAAATATTCATCATCTTTTTTCTTCCCTCCCGCTATTATAAACCCACCATCGGCACAAAGTTCCATATCATATAGAGCTTCAACACCTTCCTCATATAACGTCTTTGTCCAAAGCGTATCACCCTGCGCATCCAGACGCAGCAAGTAAATATCCCGATATGTACCAGCACTAATTTCATCTCCAGAAGTTTCAGCTCCTACCATATAACCTCCATCATCAAGAGGAATCACTGCCCAGGAACGATTGGCATAAGGATTACCATATATTTTATGCCATTCTTCATTCCCTAAGCTATCGGTTTTGATGATCAATATTCGGTTGACACCAATATCAACACCTGCGAAACCAGACATGATGTAGCCTCCGTCAGGAGTAGGCTCCATAGCAAAGGCTTTTTCAGAATAGCCGTAGTGGTAGGTTTGATAAAAAGTAGAGACCTGCCCCAAAGCCAACACAGCCCAGCACATAAACACTGCAATAAAAAGGAAAGTGGATGAGAAAGATTTTAGTTTTATATTCATTTTTTAAAGTAATACACTTACAGCAGCATAAAAGAGGTTATGTAATATAGTGCAAAAAAACTAATCTCCATTCGAAATGAAATATTAATGTTAACCCCAACCTACTATAACCTTAAAGCAAGTACAAATACGACTTAGCAAAACAAATATACAAACATCTCCCAAATCCCACCTAAAAATATCGTATATTGGAGATGACTGCCCGTCACTACTTAACAATACATAAGTATGACTCCACCACAACTATTAGATTTAACAAACTTCTTCCAATGCGATCAGCTATGGGAAGAGATGCCGCTTTGTGAAAAAGGAAGAATCTGCGAATCCTGTAATAAGGTCTTGATTGACTTTAGAGAACTCTCGGATAAGGAGGTCGCTGACATTCATAAGGACCCGACACAAACAGTCTGCGGCATTTACAAAAAACGACAACTGAGCATTGCCAATCAACAAGCCCATGTGAGACCTTCGGTTAGTAACTGGAAGATGATTGGTATTGGCCTGGCAGGAATTCTATTTTCTCAAAATGCGACTAGTCAACAGCTTGCAGAACCAACTGAGATAAATCAAACGACTCATCAGACTAAACCTTTAGAAAAGAAAGCAAGTAATTTCCCGGAAGATAGAGTTGTAATTCATGGAAAAGTAACTGACGCAGAAACCAATGAAGAGCTAATTGGTGCCAGCATTTATATTAAAAATCACAAACTAAGTACATCTACTGATTTTATAGGAAATTATAGTTTAGATATAACGGAGGTGTTTGACAGTCTTTCTCAAGTTGTGATTATTTATGAATACATTGGTTATGCAAATAAGGAAGTTATCTTTTCCAGAAATGGTGATCGTGAACTAAATGTGGGTATGTTATATCCGGAAGGTGGCGTTGATTTGGATGAAATATATGTAACAGGATTTAGTGTTCCCCTAGGTCCACCTCCATCATTTTTACAACGAGTGAAAACCAAAATTTGGCACTTACTTAAGAGCAAAGTGGAGTGATTGTTTTCTAAACTGAATGGGAATTTGAATTTCCCCTCTAACGCTTTTTATCACCACGAAGGAAGAGCCCACTATCGTACTTGTCTACCGAAGTGAAACACGTAGGTATGGATGTGATCGTAGACGGCACGAAGGCTTTTTTAGCTGAAGCTAAAATCGACTGAACGTTTTGAGGAACTATTCTGTAAATTGTGTCTTTCAATCAAAACTTCAATCAAAATCAAAAAATTCCCGCGAACGCAAAAGCACAGATCATAACAATCAGATTGTCAAGTAAATAGGAGGATCACGATTGACGTGTGCGCCGAAGCCTTGGCGAAGGAGTAGGATCTTTTGATTTTGATTGAATTTTTGATTTTGATTCGAAACACCCTAGCTTGAAGACTCCCCGTTTTGAAAACGATGAGTCCATTAAAGTAGGCCTTCGTGCCGTCTATATTTTTTCACGCTAAAAGAGCCCGCGGTCGAACTTCGTCTTCTCCATGCCTTCGTGGTAAAAAAACACGTTAGCAGAAAAAATACGTCCTCATCCATTCAATCCGTCAAATCGTCCGCCGCCATAGGGCTTTGGCCGACGGAGGCCGTGTCCCATCAACGTCAGCGGGCTCACCATCCTACGAGAAACTTCCCACTTCCAACCTCTTCAACAATTCAAAGCACCACAAACACTCAACACCTGACCAGAAATATACTGCGACATATCAGAGCCAAGGAAAACACAAGCATCGGCCACCTCTTCTCCTTTCCCCAAACGCTTTAAAGGAATACCAGCAAGGAAAGTCTTTTTCGTTTCTTCATCCAACTCCTGCGTCATATCCGTTTCGATAAAACCGGGAGCAATGGCATTACAGCGAATGGATCGGCTACCTACTTCCTTGGCCATTGATTTGGTGAAACCAAAAATACCTGCCTTCGACGCAGCATAGTTGGCCTGACCTGCATTTCCGAATACACCAACAACAGAACTCATATTAATGATGGAGCCGCTTCTGTTTTTCAACATCGGGCGCAGCATATGTTTGGTGAGGTTGAAGACAGATTTTAGGTTGACCTGCATCACCTGATCCCACTGCTCTTCGCTCATGCGCATGAGTAAGGTGTCGCGGGTGATGCCGGCATTGTTGATGAGGACATCTACTTTTTCAAAATCTTCGAGTACTGATTTGACGAGTGCTTCTGCCTCTTCGTAAGAACTGGCATCTGATTTATAAGCTTTCACTTTACCGCCGTTTGCGTTCAGCTCTTCGCAAATTTTTTCAGCGCGCTCCGAAGATGAAATATAGGTGAAAGCGACTGCTGCGCCTTCTGCCACATATCGGCGTACGATGGCTTCTCCGATTCCTCTGGATCCACCGGTGATTAGGGCTACTTTATTTTTTAATAAACTCATAGTGTAATTGATTTTAAATTTAGGGACACCTATATTATGGTAACCGTCCAATTCGGTGGGCAAGATAAACAAATCAAATGAAGAGGTAAAAAGTATGAGGTATAAAAAGTATGAAGTATGAGGTATGAGGTATGAAGTATGAGGTATGAGGTATGAGGTATAAGAAGTATGAGGTATGAAGTATGAAGTATGAGGTATGAGGTATGAGGTATGAGGTATGAGGTATGAGGTATGAGGTATGAGAAGTATGAGGTATTCCAACTAACGCAAATAAAAGATAAGCACCTACACCAAGGAATAGCTATGATGTTAGAATGCGATTATTCCACGTTTCTATTCCCTGTTATCTTTTAAATGTGTTCGGCGGGGACTGTTCTGTAAACGGTGTTTTTCAATCAAAACTTCAATCGAAATCAAAATCAAAAATTTCACTACTCCTTCACCAAGGCTTCGGCGTACGGGGGCGATTGGAAAAGCTCCGCTCATAACAAACAGATTGTCAATCGAATAGGAGGATCACGCTCGACGTGTGCGCCGAAGCCTTTCTTAGGAGCCGAAGCCTTTCTCAGGAGCCGAAGCCTTGGCGTAGGATCTGGCGAAGGATCTGGCGAAGGAGTAGGGGCTTTTGATTTTGATTGAAGTTTTGATGTTGATTCGAATCACCCTAGCTTGAAGACTCCCCGTTTTGAAAACGATGAGTCCATTAAAGTAGGCCTTCGTGCCGTCTATATTTTTTCACGCTAAAAGAGCCCGCGGTCGAACTTCGTCTTCTCCATGCCTTCGTGGT
>Ga0209187_1003867_pt1 | contig 11954 bp, 7 predicted proteins | sample BantaG_FD_187430 | JGI IMG/M metagenome (GOLD analysis project Ga0209187, IMG submission 187430) | Marine algal microbial communities from Bantry Bay, Ireland - BantryBay_4 metaG (SPAdes) (version 2) | ecosystem: Host-associated > Algae > Red algae > Unclassified | place: Bantry Bay, Ireland... | reverse complement strand
AGTTATTTTTTTTATATGTTTGGCTAAATTTGACGCGCATAGCCGAGCTACGTAAGGAAGATTTAGTGAAACATATAAGAAAAAGAACAATTCAGACGGGTAGATTATTTTTTTCGTCTTCCCTTACGTTCAAACAACACCTACTATCCCTTACGCGAGAAACGAGCAACCACTGAATTTGTCAAGGAGCCAATATCTTCTAACGCGAACAATCGCAGAAATTACCAAAGCACCAACATTCCTAAAACTTAAATGATAACCTTGCAGCGATCGTATTTGTATTCATATTTGCATTATATTCGAGTTGTGGGGTGATTTGGAGGTCGTATTTGCTCAAATTATTTTTACTTTTTTTTGCGCACCTTGCCCACAAATACGCACCAACACCTGCCGTCAGAACGGCGCCAGCACCGAGTATGTGTGCCATACGATTAGACTTTCTGGCTTTATCAAGTTCAGGGCGTGCGTTGGGTTCACCTACTATTGGTTTATAATCCTCATCATAGATTTTTAGGGCTTTACTGCGGAGATAAAAGCCCGCACCACCAATCAAACCACCGGCTACAACAAGCACCTTACCCGGCGTTTTATTACATACTTTACCTGTTGCTACTTTTGAGATTTTAGGTGTTTTTTCCTCTTTTTCCTTCTTGGGCTTCTTCGGTTTCGGCGTTTTTTCTTTCTTAGGCTTTTCCGATTCTACTTTTGGAATAGTGGCAGGTTTGGGCTTAGATTCTACCACAACCGTTGGTTCTTTTGGTGCTGGGGCTACTTCGACTATCGGTGCTTTTGGTCTATCGGGAAACAAACCGTCTATAATTTTGCTTACGGCATCATTAATTTCTTCGGAGTCATTAAATTCATTCATTTTTCGACTGAGAATGTTTGCCGTGAGTGGTTCATGCGAAGTACGAATGCCATTTTCAGCACCATATAAATAGGTATTGAGCGTAATGTAATTGTTTGCTATCAATAACTTACCAAAAATAATCCTATCTGCTTCCCGGTCATAATCAAGTCGAATATCTTGAATACCAACCCGTTCCAATTTGATTTTTGATTTGCGTGGCAAAATAATATCGTAACCCAATACCTGCAAATCCGCAACAAGTTTTTCCTTGAGTTGCTTGCCTATATTTTGCAGTCGGTCATATTCCGAATCGCTCAGGTCGAGGTCGTCAGGAATGTGAAATTCGTCAATGTCAAACTTTTGTGCGTGCATGCCCGTACACATCAGTACGAAAAACAAGGCATAAAAGATAGATAATTTTTGTGTGTGCTTCATGGTAATAGTGTTGTCGTGTTGTCGTGTAGTGGTATTGTAGTTACTGTACGACGACACCACAATACCACAACACTAATTCACCTATTATAAATCAAATCGCCGGGCGATTTGGATAGCATAGTTCGTATCGTGTAGAGCGAAACGAATATGGTTACTACTATTAAAATAATAAGTGTAATGAGTGTATTTGGATGAATTAAATTAAAATAAGAGGTTTCGGCTTCGCCTACTATTCTATCTGCCAACATTAAGTCGGCAGCATAACCCGACAATGCAGCAATGAGCAAAGAAAGTACGATACTAAAGACCAAAAACTGCAAAATAATACGAAAATAAATACCTTGAGCCTCGCCGTTGCCAAGTCCAAAGGCTTTTAGTGTACCGATTTTCATTTTCACTTTTGAAAGGTGCATTTTTAGCAAATTGAACAGAAATAAACTAATACTCGTTGCGCCAAAACCGACCAAGAGCCACGCAATGATTTTCGTTATTTTACTTAAAAAATTAAAATTTTCTTTTTCTTTTATCTGAGCAATATCTACCTCAATAGGGTTGCGCGCACCCATGCGTTCGGGATTGCGGTAGAGCGTATCTGCGAAAGAACGTATTTTTGATAAGTTGTTGAAATACAAAGAAATACGGTCATAACTAATATCGTCTCGTACCCGTGCAGCATCGTAACGATAGATACGTTTGATGTCTTTCGGAGCATCGGCGAATAGGGGAGAGGCTTGTATTTTTGCCCATATTTTATCGGTTTTCGCACTGCGTAAAATAGTGTAAAAAGTAATTTCTATATCGTGACCTTCGGCATGCGACATATCGTGTTTGCCTGTGATACGATAATTGGGTTCTTCAGATTTATATTGGACATTTTCCTTAAAGAATTGCTTGATGGCATCAAGTGTTTTTTCTGCATTTTCGAGCTTACCCGGCACGAAGAGGTGAATATCTCGATGTTGGCGAATATCGAATGCGCCTTCGATTTTTTCGCCATGCGTTTCGTAAAAATTAAGGGTGTAGGTGAGCAAATTTCGACCCGGAATTTCTTCGACAACCGCACGTATAGGTATAGGCACACGTAGGTTGATAGGTTCGGCGGAAGCAATATCATTTACGGTATATTCCATGTCTACAAAAGTAGCGTCTGGTGGCATATCAAGCCGATTGAGAAAACGCTTGGTGACGATGAGGCTGAGGTCAGTATTGCCCAACATCGCGGTATCGCCGTACAGTAAATTTTTGCCGCGAAGTAGTTCGCTGACGAGTGGATTTTTGTTTTGGGTATCAAATTTTACGCTGCGTCCTTTGACCCGTTCTGTATTGGTATCGTCGGTTTTTTTCCAAAACCTCAATGGATATTGTACATAAGCAGAGACGTTTTCGTATTCAAATTCACCAGCAAGTTCGGGGTCAGAAAGCCTTAAGCGGATGTTTTCGGCATTATCGCTCTCGCGCCACGGAACGGTGATGCTCATCCATTTGACAAAGGCATTGTTCATTTTTTTATTGAGGTAATCCAAACTCCCATTGGCAAAACCGATTGCCATAAAAGTCAGCGTAAGCATGGTAGTCAGTATCCAAAAATTGATACGTCGTTTGCCTGTGAGTGCTTTGCCTTCTTTTTCAAAAAATAAAGAAGCATAAGTTGGATTGGCAGTCGTGACGGGAGCGGTATCTTGAGGCGGTGGGTTTGTTATGGGTGATTTGTAGAGGTCGGCGAGTTGTTGGCGGAAAGTGTCGGGGGTATCGCGCCATGCTTGGGCAACATAGATGTTTCGGGGCAGTATTTCGCCATGACCTTCGGGCGATTTGGTGATGACGATGATGCGGTCGGCATGTCGTACTGCGAGGTCTATATCATGAGAAACCACAACGGCAGAAGATGTATTGTGCAAATTTTGTTTGAGGATGTGAAGGAGTTCGTTGGCATTGGCTTCATCGAGGTTGCCCGTTGGTTCATCGCCGAAAATGACGCTAAACTTATTATTAATAGCCCTGATGAAGGCAAGCCGTTGACGCTGTCCGCCGGAAAGATTGACGGCGAGGGTATTAGTATTGAGTTCGGTTTCGGTGAGTCCGACTTGGTTGGCGAGTTGTCGGGCGTCGGTCATGGCTTCGCCTTGACGGACGTTTTGTTTTATCATTTGTGCCAAACAAATGTTTTCATATGCCGTGAAATTTTCCATCAGGTTGGTGTCCTGAAAGATGAAGCTGAAGTGTTTTTTTCGTACTTGGGCAATAGCTTCGGGCTTATTTTTTCGCCATAATTCACTGAATTTGAATGAATTATTATCATTACCATCAAAATGCACTTCACCGGATGCGATGGTATTATTCATTAGGGCGAGGGTTTCGAGGAGGGTGCTTTTTCCGGAACCTGATACACCCAACAAGAAGACGAGTTCGCCCTGCGGAATATCCAATTCGGGGATATGCAGTACGGTTTTACCTGTATTATAGGCACAGGAAAGGTCGCGAATTTGAAAGATGGTCTTCATAGTGTTTTTTATGTTATAATGCTACAATGATGAAATGCTTAAATAAATGAGTGAATGTAATCATCGTGAAAAGTTCGCTCATTCATTCACTCACTCACTCACTCACTCATTCATTCATTCATTCATTCATTCATTCATTCATTCATTCATTCATTCATTCATTCATTCATTCATTCATTCATTCATTCATTCATTCATTCATTCATTCCCATTGTAGCATTTCATCATTATCGCATTATCGCATTGTTTATTAGGGTACCATTTCCTGCGGCACCCAGTAATAAGTATTGTCGCGAGAGCGGAAAAAATAGTCGGGATTGCCAATTATTTTTCTCATGGATAATAATTTATCTTCTATGTAATAATAAATTTCGCGCAATTCGTCCCCGTTTACTTTTCTTTTGTCTTCGAGTTCTTTTAGGGTATATTTGTTGAGAATATCGCTTTTGGATTCGAGGCCTACGACAGATTCCATAATTTTACCGAGTGGCATATTGGCAACTGCGGAAACATCGGAGCCATAGTGTCTGATAATCACTTCTTTATAAGATAAGATGATGCCTTCACGAAGTTCGCTCCCCGAAGGGTCGGGCGGCAAGAGTTGTTCTATTGTTCGTTCTAAGTCATATAATTCTCTATCGGTGAGAAAAAGAACGTGTTTGAATAGCGGATATTCGAGTTTGTCTACTTGTAATGGTGCGTAGGCTTCGACGAAAAGCTGATAGTCCATATCGCGTAGTTTTCTGAGGTCAATATCTGGTATTTCTTTCAATATGTGTTCGAGTACGGCGTCATTGATACCGGGATTGCAGTCGATATATATTCTACAATCGAGGTCACGGAGGAGTTTTTCATGTTGGTCTTCAAAGGACTTGAGCATTTGTCTAATTTCCTCTTCGAGTTGGGCTTGCGACATGCTACCGCCTTTATCGGAATAGGTAAGTGAGCCGGGTAGAGAAGTCTCTATGGGGTATCTCAAGCGGTAGGTATTGCCTTCGTCTTCGTAGAGTTTGGGGCGGAGGTTGTTTCTTTTGGAAGACTCTATAATGAAGTTTTTGGTTTGGTTGATAAACTCATTATAGATACGTCCGAGCTGTCCTTTTACGTTGCGAGTTTGGAAGGAAATAATGCCACATTCCTTTTCTTTCATTTTTTGGATGAGGTCGAAATTGCTGACATTGAGCGCATTACCTGCGTCACCTATCAGTACCATAATATTGGTTTCTTTAGGGTCAAGGGTACGCAAGGCGATGTTGATGCCTTCGTACATATCTGTGGGGGCATCATTGTCTTCGGCGATGTCTTGTTTGTCTCTATACTTTTCCAGCGTCTGAATGACGGCAGAATGGTTGGAGGTCAGGGCTTGTCGAGCGACCACACCTTCGCCACTTTTGCCATAAATAAATGTAGCGATTTCGTATTTTTTGTTGGGGTTTTCGAGTAGATTGAGACTGTTTTTGACCGAATTGATGATGGGGACAAAGAAGGGGTGGTTGCCCTTTGTTCCATCGATCACAAAAATCATGTTAATATTTTGTTTTTTGTCTCTGATGGTATTGTATTGGGCATCGAGTTGAGCATGTTCGGAGGCACTATATACTTGTTTATTATTTTTGCTAAATACTTCTGTAATAACACCTGTTTTGTATATTTTTCCTTCGCTTTCGGATAGCACGGGCATACGTTTTTCCTCTGGCGGCATGCGTTTTTCGTACTTATCATCACCCCATAATGCTTTGCTGAATCGCGCGGGTTTGCCTGTTTTAAGTTCGTAGGCAGCATCGTAATTGGAAAACAGCGTGGCTTTCACGCCTTTGGCTCGTCGCTCTGCGGCGGCTTCTGCGTCGCTATTGGGTTCTATGCAAAGCCTTTGTGACCAGAGTCTAATATTTTTTTCCGAAATCCAGCCTTTTATGATTTTTTTGGAAGCGGCATCTGAACGTTGCAATTTCGGTGCATTTCCCAACAAAAAACTCTCGCCTTTTCTGTCGTAGATGTATAAAAACTCAAATAATCTGATGTCGTTTTCGTTTTGTGCCGTTTTTTCGAGGGTAGGAGAGTTGTAGAGTGTAAGTTGTTGCTCGCCGCCGACACCTCTGGTGTATCGCTCAACACTGTGTATCACAAGCCCTTTGATAGTGAAATCAGTATTGGGGTTGACCAGCGAATTGCGCCACAATAACAGGTTCTCTTTTGGTGCCCAACCGTAATATTCGGCTCTTTTCATATTCACCTTTCGGGTAGAATTGTTGGAAGTCACCGTAGGGTCGTATTTTATCAATTGTACATGCGTATCGGACTCGCCTATGACGTAAAAATTATCCATGAAACTCATGGTTTTACCATTTGGCTCGGTGCTGTTTGGACTATCGTAAATAAAGTTATTGTCTCTGTCGGAACTGACAACCCAGTCGTTTGTAGCACCAGAAGGCGACATTTTGTCTTTAGTATCGTTGGAGAGGTTTTCATTTGGCTTAAAGTAATCTCTGGAAGTTTGTAAAATTTTTGCCCTTTTGGGTTTTTGCGCCTCCAATGTGCCGACGATAGCTATTAAAAATATGAACGTAAATGTGGATAACTTCAGAATCGAATGCTTCATAACTTGTTGTTTTTACTGAATAATTGGGGTGAAAATTAGTTCATAGGTTAGGCAGTCTATAGTCCATAGTTATTACAATCGGTTGAATTACAATGAATTGATTTTTTGTTAAACTGTCTGACGTTAAAGAGCTAATTGTATAAATTTAATATATGAATTTGCGATAAAATGTGTGTGGAATATTTTTTTACAAATTCAAGTGTACTTTTTATTTTATAATTTCAAATCAATAATTTTGTAAGTGATACCAAGCCCCACTGGTTCGAAGGGATTATTGTACTCTATTGTTTTTTGGATTGCATTGGTGTTTAGTTTTCGTGTTTGTCTATTGTTGATATAAATATTAGCAATTGCATTTCCTTTAAAATCAAGTGTTTGTACAAATTCATTGACCAACATGGCTATCATGCTACTGGGTTGGTTTTGGAGCGAAGAAGCGTACTGATCGGTGATGAAGAAATGAAAATTGACCTGACGGTTTACTTCAAAAAGACTGCTGTATAGTGCTTCGCGTACTTGCTTCTTTTCGGCAAATTTATCGCCTGGAAAAGGGGCGTCATTTTGCAAAATATTATTGAGCCAAGTGCTGATATTTTTGGCATCTGTTGTGATTCTTGGGTTATTGTCATTGCTGGCATAGATGACGAGCAATTGCCCCTTGTTTTCGGCAATTTCTGCGGCGCGTGTTTCGATGAGGTCGATTTGCTTTTGAGATATACCGTCATCTGCCCTTGTCTGACTATTATCAATGTATATAAAATCAAATGTCTCATAAGACGCTGTTTGAGCATTCGAATTATAGCTTACTATAAATAAAAATAATGCCAATATAGTGTATTTCATGGTGTATAAGTAATTTTGAATGAATAGGTATTGAATGTTGAACGATTTAATGTGCTGACTAATAGTTTTTTACGAAAAAGAATAAAAAATTAATTTTCGTAAATTGTAATGTGTGTAATTATATTATTATCCTCTGTAATTTCTACTCTACTGATATTTTTCTGCAATTCACGTATTGCAATGTCTTGACAATATTTGTAGAGTTCAGATGATTCTTTTGATTCTTTCGGGCCATTATTTTTTAGGATACTGACAGGTGTTTCGTCACGGGCTATGCGAATGATTTTATCATAATCATCCCCTAGGTTTTTATTTCTAATGATAGCTTTTAGCGAAGCGGCGATAGTGTTTTCTTTGTTGCGTTTTTCGGTGGCGCGTTTGCTTATTGCTGCTGCTGCGGCGCGTTTTTCTTCTAGTGCTATTTGTGCAGCTTTAGCTTTTTCTGCAGCAATTCTTTCTTGTTCGATTCTCTCCGATTCTACTTTTTCGCGAGCTATTCGTGCTGCTTCAAGTTCTTCGGGTGTCGGTGTTGGTGGCGTATACGCAGGCGGACTATAAGGAGCAGGCGCAGGTTGTACAGGCACTGGTTTGTGAGTACTTGTAGGTGACACGTAGGGCGTGACGGGTTCGATAGATTTGGGCGGACTCACGACGGGAGGTGTGTAGGGTATAACTCGACTCGTAGTACTTGGCGGCAGCGGCGTGTAAGTCTGTTTTTGTGGGGTATCAATGGCTTTGGGTTGCTTTTCAGGCGCGATAGGTTTGGGCTTTGCAATAGGTTTTTTGGGGGCAGGAATGGGCGTATTTTTAGGAGGATTAACTTCTTTTTCTACAGGTTTTTCAATGGGAGCTTGTGGCTTGGGAGTCGGTTCTATTGGTTGAGGAATAGGCTCGGAATTATTGACGAGTTCCATCGTTTCTGCGGTTTCGCCCTCTTTCACAAAGGTTCCATACAATACCGCTGTCAGGGCGATAATTCCCACAATTCCCATTAATAAAAATATATCTCGCATTTAATTTTAACTTTTTATTGTTCAATAATACGTAAGGCAGTTGCTTTGCCTTCGGCATCTGTGTTTAGTACTTCCACGCGACTGATTTGTTGTCCGCCTTGTATATTGAGACTGTTGTAATAATCATAAAATTTATCATCCGTTTGCTGTCCGTTTCGGGAGATTTTTATGAGCATGTTTTCATCTGCTACATTGGGTAATAAGTCATTATAGTAGATATTTGTTTTTAATTCATCGTTGTCACTACGGGCGATTTCCTGAAATTTAGTTTTTAATTTAGTCGCTAAATCCATTTCTACGATGGGTGGCGGTGTGGGCGTCGGCTCTGGGGGAGCAATCGACGGATTGACGATGATAGTTTGCGTGCTCACATTTTTGCCTGTACCATTGACGGAGAGCATGACGATGTAGTTTCCAGCAAAATTATAGACATGGGTTGGGTTGCGTTCTTGGGAAGTGTAGCCATCGCCGAAGTTCCACAACCAGCTTTTTGCATTGGGGGTTTTATCTGTAAATGGAATGATTTCTCCGGCACGAGGGTTGGTATTGCCAATGTCAAATGCTGCGGTGATATTTGGGTGATAGGGGGCGGGAGTATTGCGTTTTTTTACGGTGATTTTGAGGGTAGCAACCATATTTTCATCACCATTGAGCATACGCGATACCGTATATGTGCCGGCTTGGGCGTAGCTGTGTGCCGGATTTTGGAGCGGAGAAGAATTGGCATTACCAAAATTCCACCAATATGCAGACGCACCTCCGCTATTGTCTTCAAATTGAATGGACTCGCCTACAAAAGCGATTTCTTTTGAGGCAGATATTTCGCCTTGCGTGACAACGATTTCTTCTGCGTCGGGGTCGAGAATATCTACGATTTCAAAGACATGACGGTATTCGCAACCTTCGTTTATTTTGACGACAACTTCTTGCGTACTTTTTTTGTCAAAAACAAAAAGAGGGGAGGGTTGGTCGGAAGTTTGCCCGTCTTCCATCGTCCATTGATAGGTAGAAATACGAGGGAGACTGCCCGCCGACTTTAGGGAAAGATGGACTTCTTCACCGACCTCGTAAGACTTTTTTTCTGTATAAATTCGGATATCTGCCGGACAGTCGGCTGGCTTTCGGAGGATTGCCACGCCAATAAAGACCGCTGCAATCAACGCTACCGCCGCTATTGCCATGATTATATTTCTATCCATTATGCTTCGTTGTGTTTGTTGCTTGTTTAATATTCTGCTCTGCAGAATAGAGTCTAATGCCTATATCTTTTTTTACAAGAAAAAGTAAACCTACATCTGTTCAAAAAAATATATTCATATCCTATAATTTCTTTCACTATATATTATTTTTTTTAAATAAAAGTGTCAACTATATTTCTAACTGGACTTTGGGCATTGGGGAATTAGAAAACCGGATAATTAGGTAAAATGCTCATTGTCAATGATTTACATTAATTTGTGTTTTATTAAAAATTATTTATATTTAAATATTTATTAACCTGATAAATAGTGAACTATACTTGCGTCAGCCTAATTCCCCCAGTTCCCTAATATTGCACAAAATATGAGTCCAGTAAGCATGCCTACATTTCGTTAAAAGCGAATTAATTATTAAAACCCTGTTCCTTAACTACCTCCTACCGCCCAATCGTATAGAAAGTCCTGCTGTAATTCCTATTGCCGAATAGCCTAAACCACCTTCGATTAGTGAAGTATACTCGCCGTGTTTATCGGTGCCTTCACCTATGATTTTATCGCTGATTTGGTAATTATTATTTGCTTTCAATGTACCCGAAGTATATTGCCCGCCGATTTGGAGGGCTATACTTTGGGAGATATTATAGACTGCTCCAACGCGTGCCAAAAGATTGATATGTGGGGCAAGGTTGCTCGAATTGTTGCCATCTCCAAGCGGAATATTGATACCTATATTATGACCATCATCATAGAGTTCGTTAAAATGTTCTTCTACGTTTACGCCGTCTGCGGCATAGCTATCAGCGGTCTGAAACCAAGTAAACTTACCATCTTCGCCCATATTATCGTATGTGGGTTCGGCGTTGCCATTGGCACTGTATCTGATGGCTTCGTAATTTGCCATAGCTCCCGTATTGAGTGTGCTTTTGGAAGATGAACTAAGATTATACTGAATACCTGCGTGGGCAAATATTCCGATTTTTTTCTCCGGATGCGTCCTAAATTTCAGCAATAGCGGCATGCCGATATTCGTCATCGTGTATTCTTCTGTGATGCCTGTCATGGTCAGGATGCGTTCGTAGCTGCGGTTTTCAGCCGTATTATAATGATTGGAGGCATATTGAGCATTAAAATCATTCAACTCAAAACCACCACTTATGCTTTGATATTGCAAGCCTGTACCGATGCCCAGATTGTCGGAAAAATAATAATCTACCTCAACTCCGAGATTAAGACTCGTCCCAGAATTTGTGCTAAGTTTAGCCGCCAAATCGTTGCGTACCGTCTCGTATCCCCATACAATATTGTCATTATTGGAGGAAACACCGAAGGCAATAGATGGGTTGATATAAAAGCCACTCCGATTTTGTTGCGGAATTACTACGGGTATTATTTCAACTTTGACAAATGCTTTGTCGCATTGGTTTTTGTTATCACAAACTTCGTATTCAAATTGGTCATTTCGATTGGTCGAAGAACTTCTTGGGGTGTAAGTGGCAATGCCTTCCTTACTTAGAGCAACTGTACCGCGTTCGGGTTGCCTTGTAATTTTATAAATAGCATTTTTTATGTTTTTATCATTTCGGGCGAGGTCGAATGTCACTTTTTTATTGCCTTTTTTAAGGTTGAGTGTCATCGCATCGTCTTGTGCGGTAAGTTTTTTCTCTGCGGATTTTATTGGCGATGATGACGACGGTGGTTCTGTATTGAGTTTATTAATTTTCACAAATTCCAACTCGCGGTCAATCGTCAAGTGAAATATCATGTCGGCGGTATCCAATACATATTTCCCGGCTTCATCTCTGGCTCTAAATTGACGTTCTATCGCTACGCGGGCTTTTCTTTGGTCGAGTTGGCTATAATCTGCCTGTAGCTTGGCAATTTTGACCGTCATGCCTTGCGGAAAACGTGCCATGAGTGCTTGCGTGTATGCTTCGACAGATTGTTCGCTCACTTCTGTACCGCCGTCTTCTGCTGTTTGTGAACTCAGGCGGTCTGTTATTTTTGCATTCGTCACAAATAAAGCTTTGAAGGCTTCTGCCTGCTCCGTAGAATATTCGGACTTGCCCAAATCGGAAAGTTCGCAAGTATTGATATATTTTTCAATCAATAAATCTATCTCATCAGCAGCTTTACGGCGTTCTTGCCAATCGAGCTTTTGTGCCGTGATACTTCCCGATAATATGATTGATATAAATAAAAATAATATTTTTCTCATGTTCTTGCTTTGAAATTGCCTAATTGATACTTAAAATCAAATAAATTGAGTGTGTCACAACTCAGTGGTAACGAAAATCCAAAACTCCAAATCAAAACGTCTTTCTGAATTTATTTCAGAATCTCCTATGCGACAGGGCGCGATTTTGATATGAGTTTCAGTTTTTTATTTTATTAGACTTTATTTAGGAATATTTTGTATGCATGGAATTTTGTATTTTTTCGATAATCGAGCCTCATTTTGAGCTGCATACCCTACGGTACGGAGCGAAAAATAGGAGAAGAGTATCGGAAAAAGAC
>Ga0209187_1003866_pt1 | contig 11955 bp, 11 predicted proteins | sample BantaG_FD_187430 | JGI IMG/M metagenome (GOLD analysis project Ga0209187, IMG submission 187430) | Marine algal microbial communities from Bantry Bay, Ireland - BantryBay_4 metaG (SPAdes) (version 2) | ecosystem: Host-associated > Algae > Red algae > Unclassified | place: Bantry Bay, Ireland... | reverse complement strand
CAACTGTTTCTCTCCGACGCCAGTGGAGACACACTCGATGTCCACATCGGCATCTTCGATCCCTGTCTCCAGTAGAGCCCCGACTTGCGGAAATCGCGGTGCGCGGCTTGGAGGGCGGCCCACTTTGCCTCGTCGCGAATGTATTCCTGTCGATCCCGATCCTAATGACTCGCCATCCTTGAACTCAACACCCCCGAGATAAACAACACGTAATCATCCCCCCACAGGAGTTAACGAAAACTGAAGTGGCCCACGGCAAGCAACAGCGACCGACGGAGCGAATATCGCAGCTACGAAAACCCAGACGGTAATCGAAGAATCCACGACCTGTACCTGCTTGAGAGGGAGGCCATACCCACAAGTTAGCAGGACTTATGCGCACTCGCATCCGCGAATGTAGAGTTCAACCTGAAAACCGCAATGGGATCATTGATGATGTCCCGTTTTGGAGTGCTCGTGGCTTGCCACAGCTTTGGATCGCGGCGGCCCGGCGGTAGATTGCACACCACTCGAACGTATTCCAATTCCGCCGCAATCCAAAGCGGTCGCAAGCGCGCAAGCGGCAGCACTCCAAACCTAAGTCGACGGAGCTTCACCCACGGGCTGAATAGGAGGAGTGATCGAATGTCGCCTTTAACAACTTAGGCCGAGGCACTTACACGTTGAGTCGATCTTCTTCATTGCCGTTTCTAGGTTCAAAGGTAGGAGCTTTAGAAACGCCCGCCCGCCCCCCCTCCAGGCTGAAGGCCCCACGGCACGAAGCCCAGAGTTGAAACCCTAGGCTTTTTGCCTTGATGCCTACAGCATCTGGCAAAGTCTCTCCTACTCAAGTTACTATCCGCGCCACCACACATGGGACCCAGCCGCTGAAAATATGACATTGGCCCTACTCCCCATACACATTCAAACTACAATACCTTCTCCAGATACTTCGCCGTCACGCTCTTCTTACTCTTCGCCACTTGATCCGGTGTCCCCTCAGCAACCAACTCACCGCCGTGTTCCCCGCCGCCGGGGCCGATGTCGAGGATCCAGTCGGCGCACTTGATGACGTCGAGGTTGTGCTCGATGACGATGAGAGTGTTGCCTGCATCACGGAGCTTATAGAGAACCTTGAGCAAGACTTCGATGTCGGCGAAGTGGAGGCCGGTAGTTGGTTCGTCGAGCAGGTAGAGAGTTCGCCCAGTCGCCTTCTTCGACAGCTCGGCAGCCAGCTTGATCCGCTGCGCCTCACCACCACTGAGGGTAGTGCCGCTCTGGCCGAGTCGAAGGTAGCCAAGGCCGACGTCTTGGAGTGTGCTGAGCTTTTCGTACACGTCCGGAATCCGGCGGAAAAAGCGGGCGGCCTCCTCCACGGTCATCCCTAGGATCTCGGAGATGTTCTTGCCCTTGAACGTGATCTCTAGGGTCTCGGAATTGTAGCGCTTGCCTTGGCACTCTTCGCAAGTGACGTAGACGTCGGAGAGGAAGTGCATGTCGATCTTCAGCAAGCCATCGCCCTTGCAGGTCTCGCATCGGCCGCCGGCGACGTTGAAACTAAACCGCCCCTTAGTGTAACCCCGAACCTTGGCAGCCGGGAGCTTGGCGAACAAGTCACGGATCGGGTCGAAGGCTTTGACGTAGGTCGCAGGATTGGATCGAGGGCTACGACCGATCGGGCTTTGGTCAATGACGATGGCCTTGTCCCACTGGTGGAGCCCAGTCATCCCAGCATGTGGCGCCGGCTGGTCCTTCGAGTTGTAGAACTTGCGAAAGATGGCGCGACGCAGTGTTGTGTCGACGAGGGTCGATTTCCCCGAACCGGAGACGCCAGTGACACACGTCATGCAGCCGAGCGGGAAGCTCGCGGTGACTGACTGGAGGTTGTTGCCGGTGGCCTCGTGCAGGGTCAACCATCCGGACTCCAAGGGCGAGACCTCCTCGCGATTCGATGGGGCCTTGTCCAGACCACCGAGCGGTTTCGGCGTCGGCCTGACCCGGTTCTTCGGCACAGCGATGACGCGCTCGCCGCTGAGGAATTTTCCGGTCGGGGACTTCGGGTTCTTGGCGATCTGTTTCGCCGTGCCCTCGGCCATGACCTCACCACCGAGTTCACCGGCACCCGGCCCCATATCGACGACGTGATCGGCAGCGCGGATCGTGTCCTCGTCGTGCTCGACGACAACGACGGTATTGCCCAGATCACGCAGCCGCTCGAGAGTGCCGATGAGCCGTTCGTTGTCGCACTGGTGCAGACCGATACTGGGCTCGTCGAGCACATAGAGCACGCCCGTCAGTCCACCGCCAATCTGCGTGGCCAATCGTATCCTCTGGGCCTCGCCGCCGCTGAGTGTGCCACTGCTCCTCGACAGAGTCAGGTAGCCAAGGCCTACTTCATCGAGAAATGTCAGCCGCTTGGTGATCTCCGCGACAACCTCGCGGCAGATCTGCCACTGCTGTTCGCTCAAGTCGAGCTCGCGGATCCAGGCGAGGGCACGCTCGACACTGGTGTCGACCAGATCAAAAATTCCCATCTCGCCGCCCCCCTTGGACGCAACCGTGATGGCGAGGATCTCCGGCCGCAGCCGACGGCCCTCACATTTCTTACAAGTCCGCGTAGCCATAAACCGGCGGACGTTGCGCTTTGTGGTTTCGGACGTGCTGGTCTCGAGCAAACGCTGAGCGGAGACGGCCAGTCCTTCGAACGGCTTGTCCCAGTTGTATTGCTTACCGTCATTGGTCACGTAATCCATGACCACCGCGTCGTTGCCGGTGCCATAGAGCAGGGCGTGTTTGAAGTCCTTCGACAAGGACTTGAGCGGAGCGTCCAGGTCTTGTCCCATAGCGAGGGCGAGCCCGCTGATCGACTTGACGTGGTAGCCCTTCTTCATCTGGCTCCCGGTCCACCAAGTCTTGATCCCGCCATCGTTGATCGACTTGTCGGGATCGGGAACAAACAGTGCCCCGTCCGGGACCAGCAGAGTTCCCAGTCCATGGCACTCCTCGCAAGCACCGAAGTGGCTGTTAAAACTAAAGTGCTTCGGCGTCAGCTCCGGTAGGGTGAAGCCCGTCTTGGGATTGGTAAAACGCGTATGAAACGGCTCCTCGCGCCACTCATCCATGCCCGGTTCTTGAGCAAGATAAAGCATCTCTCCCCCACCCCACTTCAAGGCCGTCTCCAGCGAGTCCATCAGCCTTGACTCGATCCCTTCCTTCACCACCAGCCGGTCGATGACAAGGTCGATGGTCACGGGCGATTCGCGGCCCAATTTCGGTGCCGCGTCGATCTCGATAATCTCCCCACCGTCGATCCGCGCCCGGACAAACCCCTGCCGCTGCAGCTTCTCCAATAACGGACGATGATCTCCAGCTACTCCATCGACCACCCGCGCCAGAATCATCAACTTCGTCCGCTCCGGCAACCCGATAGCGAAAGCCGCAATGTCCTGCGGCGTCCGCTTGAGCACAACCTCACCAGTCTCGGGATCGTGAGGCAAGCCGGCCGCCGAATAGAGAATCCGCAGGTAGTCGTAAATCTCCGTCGCCGTGGCCACAGTCGAACGCGGATTCGGTGCCGATGTCCGCTGCTCGATGGCGATGGCCGGAGACAATCCCTCAATAAAATCGACATCCGGCTTCTCCAGTTGGTCGAGGAACTGCCGTGCGTAGGCGGACAAACTCTCGACATACCGCCGCTGGCCCTCGGCGTAGAGAGTGTGAAAGGCCAACGACGACTTACCCGATCCCGATACCCCAGTAAGTACGACGAATTTGTTCCTCGGCAGGTCGAGATCCAAGTTCCTGAGGTTATGCTGGCGAGCGCCTTTGATGCGGATGCTGTCGATCATCGGAAGGGCCTAATTACGACTGTTCAAGAAGACAGTTCAAGTGCGAAGTTATGAGAAACGGGGACGCGATGGGTTCCGCTGAGGAGCGCGAAAAAGTGAGGGGTGAAAGCCTACTCCCTGAGCGTCACTTGAAAATAATCACACTCTCCACCGACACCTTAATTACGGTGAATAGATTAGGCGAGCATGTACCTTCGAACAACCCTGCTTGCCTTTGCGGACTGAACAATTCAGAGAATCCTTTGTCAGTTTACTGCCAGGAATAACCGAAGACAAACCTGGACAATGTCCTTCAGGGTTCATTTTATCCGCCAGCAAAACGCTCAGTAAAGCCTCTCAAAAAGCACAAAAAGCATCAAGACGTGCTCTTGAATTCTTCCTTCAAGCTTTCGAAATGGAGGAGGCCGTCATTAAGAAAGAAGGCATCGAATATCGCTTCAATAGACGGAGCAAAAAGACCTTTCTGACCCAGTTCGGAAGGATCCAAATTACAACCGCTAAGGGATAGAATTTCCTTGGCTGTGAGTTTATGTTTGTGTTCTATCGGGGCAAAAAATTGATGATTCACACCCACACCCTTTCGGGCGCGTTCCTTCAGCGCCATCCCTATCGCATTTAGCCGCTCCTGCGTAAGATCAGCGAAGCTACTCCCATTCGGTAGATACTGGCGCACCAGACCATTAAGTTTTTTCACCTCTTCCTTTTCCCAAGAGCTGTAGGGGTTGCAAAATTAGCCCTTCGACACCTCCTGGTGCTTGGTAAATTCCGAGCCGTTGTCGTAGGTCAGGGTGCTCGCCATCAACTGGGCAAGAGACTCAATAATCCCGGCGGATGTCTCCTCCACTCTCTTTGTATCGACCTTCCACAGCTCTGCCGTCATTGTCTTCCTCTCATAAGAGCTGAGGACGAACTCGCTTTCCTAGGGAGTACAGGGAGCGTAATGGTTCCTCTGTATAAGCTATTAGGGCCTAGAGCGCTTTCTAGTACAAACAGGAAGAAAGCTTGCGGTATCCGGCCAGGGTTCCCAGATTTCGGGTATTGGAACAATGGCACCATGACCGTACTCCATGACATCCGATAGGCATCCATCCCAAACGCCATGAACCTCATCCTTGAGAAGGGTCTTCAAAGCTTCCTTGAAGCCATGTCTCTACTTCTAGATGAGGCGATGCGCATTGGACGCACCAGGCATCTCGGGCTGGGTTCCGGGCTTTCATGTCCTAGCTCATCTTGAACTAGGCCCCGTGGAGCTCTCTGGACGGAGCTACCTCCGTCTTCGCAAAAAGAGACTACCGAGCCCAACGACAATAAGAAAGACGCGGGATGGTTCGGGGACCACGGCGAACTTGAGCCCCTGAACGAGGCCATCACCATCCAGGCTGCCATTACCATTGGCGTCGTAAACGGAAAAGGTGATGGCGGTGCCGGCTGCAATGGCGACGCCCGTCACGCTGTTACCGCTCAAAGGGTCAGTGAACGTGGTAGTGGGGAAACCAACTGAAGCCAGGTTGACGGGGTTATTCCGGGTTGGCCCTCCTGGGTTTTGGTAGGTCGATCCATTGACCGTCATCTGCAGTTGGTCCGCGCCATCCCACCAGTTCGGGTTAATTTCGGTCAGCGCGATCGGCTGACTAAAGGTGAAGGTCATAGTCTCGCTAAACCCCAGCTCTATGCCGACGCCTGCACCAGGCATCCCAAGACCACCGCCTGTGTTGTTTCCAATACGGACAGTTCCACTGCCGCTGGCGACTGTCATGTTCACTGAAGTGAGCCACGGGGCGGTGGGTAGAGACAGGGTGGTCGTGTTGCCAGACCACTCGATTCGTTCGGCACCAGTACCGGCGCCGGAAATCGGACCTGTCGTGTTGATGGTCGTGGAGACGTAGTCTGTCCCCCCCATGTTGGCGAACCCCCCCATCCGGGGATCGAAGTCATACATGATGATCTGCGAAACGACCGCAGAGGCTTGCCCGGTCAGGGCCAAGAGGAAGAGGAGGGGGATTTTCTTGATGTGGTGCGTGCTTTTCATAGGTAGCTCTATGGTTGGGGGGCGGTTTACTAAGAGTTACCCCACTGGTGAATCTATGACAAATTTTTTAGACTTATTTTTTGAAACCGGCAACAAGATCCGCTCACCATCAGGGGTAAGCCGCTGCGAGAGCATCACGAGATCCACGGGATAGGAAGGCTATCGACCTTCTACAGTTGGAACCACGCATCAACGAGGGCGGGAAAATCTCGGGGTATGATGCAGTCGTGCCACTGGCTTTTCCCCTTCAAAGTCAGGGCGTTGGTGCCGTTGGGCTCGACCTTTCAAACGATGAACAGGGCGAGCGAATCAATGGGAGCCCCGGCCATGAAACAAGAAACAGAGCCTGCAGCTCGCGAAACCGATACACTCGAGCCCACTTCGGGGGCGGCTTGGGGTGAGTGGCGGCGGCCCGGGCTAGGTGAATAAGTCGAGGACTGGCTTGCCCTTGTCGGCGACGGTGCAGGGGCGTTTGCTGGGAGAGTAGAGGACTTTGTCGAGGGGGAGGCCGAGGGCGTAGCCGATGGTGGCGTTGAGGTCGGGGATCTGGACTTTTTTCTCGGTGACGTTGGCTCCGGTGGCGTCGGTGGCGCCGTGGATGTAGCCGCCGCGGACGCTGCCATCGGCCATCATGCTGTCGCGGCGCGCCCGAACTCGGTGGCGAGGACGATGAGGGTCTCGTCGAGCAGACCGCGGGTGTCGAGGTCCTGAACGAGGGCGGCGACGTCTTTGCTCGGCATCAGCTTCATGGCCTCGTCATACATGGCGGCGTAGGCGCGGGTATTCTTCGACGAGAAGGCCCGGCCTTGCCGCTACACCTGCTGGCGCTCGATGTTGGCGCCGAGTTGCTGGAGCTTGTCGTCGATGTGCTCGTAGCCGCGGTCGATGTGGTAGACGCGGCTGATCTCGGTGGTGCCCTTGGCGCGGAGCGCGGCGAGGACGAGGGCGGCGGAGGCGCGCAGGTCGCTGGCCATAACTGGGGCGCCGCTGAGCTGTTCGACGCCGCGGATGACGGCGGTAGCGCCATCGACGCGGATGTCGGCCCCCATGCGCGTGAGCTCGGCGACGTGCATGAAGCGCTGTGGGAAGACCTTCTCGGTGACGACGCTGATGCCGGGAGTGGTGCAAAACAGCGCGCACATCTGCGCCTGCATATCGGTGGGAAAGCCAGGAAACGGCTCGGTGGTGATCTCGTTGGCCAAGGGACCGCCGTCGCCCGGTCGGATGCGGACGGTGTCCTCGGTGGTGTCGATCTGAAAGCCACAGCCACGGAGTGTGTCGATGAGCGCGGCCATGTGCACCGGGTCGGCCTTGCGTAAGGTGACGTCGTCTCCCATGATCGCACCGGCGACCAAGAACGTACCGCCTTCGATCCGGTCGGGGATGACGGTGTAATCGACGCCGTGGAGCTTTTCGACGCCTTCGATGGTGATGCGGCGGGTGCCGGCGCCTTCGATCTTGGCGCCCATGGCATTGAGGAAATTCGCTAAGTCGATGACTTCGGGCTCGGCGGCCGCGCCTTCGATGATGGTGGTGCCCTCGGCGAGAACGGCCGCCATCATGACGTTGTCGGTGCCGAGAACCGTCGGGCCGTGGGTTCCGCGCAGGTTGATTTCCTTGCCCAAGAGACCGTTCTTGGCGGTAATGTTCATGTTGCCGCCTTCGACATCGATGTTGGCCCCAAGAGCTTCGAGCCCCTTCAGGTGCAGGTCGATCGGACGGTCGCCGATGACACAGCCGCCGGGCACCGAGACCCGGGCTTCGCCAAGTCGGGCGAGCAGTGGTCCCATGACACAGATCGACGCCCGCATCTTGCGCACCAAATTGTAGGGAGCATCAGGAATGATCGCCTTGGGCTCGATCGTCACCGTGCCGCTGGCCCGCTCCACATCCGCGCCGAGACTGCGGAGAATAGCGAGCATGTAGTTGGTGTCACTGACATCGGGAACCCGGCGGATGACGGTCTTTTCGTCGGTCAGTAAGGCCGCCGCGAGTATCGGTAGCGACGAGTTTTTCGACCCGCTGACGGGGATGGTTCCATTGAGGCGTGCTCCGCCGTGTACGATCAAGTTGTCCATGAAGGTGTGTCAGTGGGAATTTGGAATTGGGAACTCGGTATCTGGAACTTAGAATTGGGGAATCTGGAATACCTTGGCCCCTATCTAGAGTCGAGCGAGCACGAATCTGTCACGATCGGTGTGATCTTTGATGACGTCGGCCTTGGAAAATCCCTGTGCGAGAAGGAGATCGGCGACCACTTGGGGCTGTCCTAAACCCAGCTCAAGCGCCACCAGTCCGCCTTGTTCAAGACGAGCGGGCAACTGGCTGAGAAGTCTTCGGACCAAGTCGAGACCGTCTGCACCACCTTCAAGAGCCAGCGCCGGATCGCGCTGGACCTCGGCCTGAAGTTCGGCCATTTCGGCGGTGGTGATGTAGGGTAAGTTCGCGAGCACGGCAGCGAAGGTCTCGCCCTGTGGCACGGCATCGAGCAGGTCGCCCTGGACAAGACGAACCCGGTGCGCGAGTTCGAGCGATTCGGCATTTTCCCGAGTCAAGGTCAACGCATCCGGCGACACGTCCACCAGCGTGACCTCGGCGTCCTCACCGAGTTCTGCGGCGAGGCTGAGCCCGATGACACCGGAGCCGCAACCGACATCGCAGATCCGCCCAGCGAAGGTTTTGCCAAGGTCGTCGCGAATCAGCTCGACCAAGTGTTCGGTCTCTGGCCGCGGGATCAGAGCCCGGGCATCGGAGACGAAAATCCGGCCGAGAAAGTCGATGTCGCCGAGGATGTGCTGGAGGGGCTCGCGACCACCACGGCGCTTCACCAGCTCACGAAGCGGAACCAGCTCTGCTTCGTTCAGTGGCCGGTCAAACTGCATGTAGAGTTCGATCCGCTTGCACTCAAGCACGTGAGCCGCGAGGTGCTCCATGTTCAGCCGGGCGTCCTCGACCCCGTGCTTGGCGAGGTATTCCGTCCCCGCAGTAATGGTCTCCAGAACGGACTTCATGGCGTGAAGGAAGAACGGGTGCCGAATCAGCTATTCTTCGTCGCTATCGGTGATGCCGGCGTCCTTCAACTTCTCGGCCATTTCAGCTGCCTGAAGCTTCTCGGTGAACTCATTGATGTCGCCAGCGAAGACCGCATCCATGCTGAAGACACTGTGACCAATGCGGTGGTCGGTGATGCGCCCTTGGGGGAAGTTGTAGGTCCGGATCTTCTCCTCGCGACCACCACTGCCGATCAAATTTCTCCTCTGTTCCGAGTACTTGGCGTTCTCCTCGTTGGTCCGGTGCTCGAGAATCTTGGCGCGGAGAATCTGCAGGGCGCGCTCCTTGTTCTGGGCTTGGGAACGACCCTCCTTGCACTTCACGTAGAGACCAGTGGGATGGTGCCAGATCTGCACGGCGGAGTCAGTAGTGTTGACGCCTTGTCCACCTGGACCGGAAGCGCGACAGGCTTCGATCTTCAGATCTTCGGGGCGCAACTCGACATCGACCTCTTCGGCCTCGGGGAGCACGGCCACCGTCGCTGTAGACGTGTGGATTCGGCCCTGGGTCTCGGTCGCTGGGACTCGTTGCACTCGGTGCACACCCGACTCGTACTTGAGAAAACGAAACACCTCATCGCCCGCGACGCGAAAGGTGGCGTCCTTCATACCACCGACATCCGACTCACTGACTTCGAGAACCTCGACCTTCCAGCTACGACTCTCGCTGTAGCTCTGATACATCTTAAACAATTCACCGGCGAAGAGCGAGGCCTCGTCGCCACCGGTGCCGGCACGAATCTCGACGATGGCATCGCGGTCCTCGGACGGGTCGCGGGGAAGCAAGGCATACTGGATCTCACCATCGAGCTTTTCGATCAGGGCCTCGAGTTCAGGGATCTCCTCAGCAGCCATCTCCGCCAGCTCCTCGTCGTCGCCCTTGGCAATTTCTTGGTTATCGACCAAGTTCTTCTTCGCCGTGGTGAAGGTCTCCCAGTCCTCGAGCACCTTTCTCGCCCGAGTGTGCTCGCGCATCACTTCCGCTGCGGCCTTGTTGTCGTCGTAGAACCCCGGCGCGGAGATCTTAGCGTCGAGCTCAGTGAGGAGCTGTCGCTTTTTTTCGATGATAGGTGCGTAATCCATGATGGCGAGAGAGTTGAGAACGAGAGAACCGAAAGGAGAGGAGAGGAGAGGATGGCGTAGGAGGTGAACGAAGCAAGGGCCAGTCCGCCTCCGCAGGCTAGCTCAGAAAACACAAGAAGGCGGTGCTGGTGTCCACAAAAGACACCCACACCGCCTTCGAAAATCGCTGGGTAGCTAGGAACTGAGCGCGGAAAGTTTTGGCTTTCCAGGACGCACGCCCTTCTTCCGCTCGGCGCCGAAGCGCTTCTGGAACTTCTCGACCCGACCAGCGGTGTCGACGAAGCGTTGCTCACCCGTGAAGTAAGGGTGGCACTGAGCACAAATACCGACTTTCAGATTCTCCACAGTGGAGCGAGTCTGGTACACTGCCCCGCAGGTGCAAGTGATGGTGGTCTCGACGTAATCTGGGTGAGTCTCTGCTTTCATAGCCTGGTCCGCGGTTAAATGGTTCAAGTCCTCCGGAATGAGGGGCGCGAAAACTAGCCCGATCCTCGAATGACGCAAGAAAAAGGTTAATCCTGTTCCGATGTTGAGGCAATCGACGATTTCTTCCCTACTAAACCAACCTATGATCCCTATGAAGACCCCGATCTTGCCCGCCCTGCTCTACTCCTGACCGTGCCGATGGTTTCGCTATTCGCCCAGCAGACCGAAGCTAAGAACCAGAAACCGCTGGGTCATGCTCACACACAACCTCAGGAGTCGCCAATCGCGGAGCCGATTGCCTCGTACCACAGGCTTCGTCCCTACGGATCCGCACCCTACTGGTTCGATGCTGGTGCCTCGATGCGCTTCGTGGGGCGGGCTTGGCGTAGTCAGGTCAGGTAGCCGTTGACCTCCCCTACTCCGTTCCCTCGCCTCCGAAATCGTGAGCAAGGTATTCTGGAGCGGTAAATAGATGCTCTTCGGTCGGCTCTATATCGCCCAATAACCGGGCATAACGATCGAGATATAGCGCGGTCAATTGCCGATACGTATAGTGGCCGCGGGCCACCTTGGAGCCGGCTTTTCCCATCGCTGGAAGCTTGGTTTTTTGGGCGAACGCAAGACGTAGCGAAGCGGCCGCTCCATCAGAACTACCTGTCGGAAAGACAAATCCATTCTCTCCATCGGTGACCAGAGTCGGATCCACGGCGTCACTGTGAATGACCGGCGTGTCGCTAGCCCAAGACTCGACCACCACAGCTCCCGAATTCATAAACCGCACCGGGATCAGGTGCAGGTCCGCATGACGTAGCCAACCGAGCACCTCGTCGCGTTCGACGACATCAGTAAAGACGACCTCGTCTGCAATTCCTTCGTCGGCGACAACAGCCTCGAGCTTGGCGAAAAACTCAGGCTCGAAATCCGTGCGCCCGACACATACCAACTTGGCCCCCGGCATCTGCTTTCTCGCTTTGACAAAAGCTTCAAGGCCAATGTCCTGTCCCTTGATCTCGGAAACCCGCCCGAGCATTAGAACCAAGAAGTCATCAGGAGAAAGGCCATACTTGGATCGAGGATCGTCGCTCTCGGTCTCGTATTCTCCGATCTCGACCGGCACCGGAGAGTAGCTAACACTTGGATGATAATCGCGAAGAAAGTGGGTTTCGCGGTCTGAGATCGTGAAAATGTGGTCGAACCACCGCACCAAGCGCTTCATCCTTGAGGAGATCTGGTATTCCTCAAGGAAGTTCCCGTAGCGTCCAGTCTCGCGAATGAGCGTGGCGTAGTCTAGGAAATCGAACGAGACCAGAACCGTTGGAATCTTCCGGATCTTCGCGGCCAGCGCTGCCACGAGGTTGTTCGGATTCACTGCAGGGAAGCAGTGGATAACGTCAAAGCCACCCGCTGCTAAGTGGAACAGAAGACTGGGGCAAAGCGTCGCGGCAGAAATATTCGGGAACTTCGACAGCGGGTTCCGGACATCCCACATTCGGACGACCTTGATTCCATCGAGGGTCTCGCGTCCGGGTGTCTCTTCTAG
>Ga0209187_1003865_pt1 | contig 11958 bp, 11 predicted proteins | sample BantaG_FD_187430 | JGI IMG/M metagenome (GOLD analysis project Ga0209187, IMG submission 187430) | Marine algal microbial communities from Bantry Bay, Ireland - BantryBay_4 metaG (SPAdes) (version 2) | ecosystem: Host-associated > Algae > Red algae > Unclassified | place: Bantry Bay, Ireland... | reverse complement strand
TTTTTGGAATTAGAAAATATGTTCAATGCCAGAAAAAGAAAATACCCACAGGTACGAAAAACCTGCTGGAACGAAATAAGTACGCACTCGTAAATACTTTTAAAATGAGTGGTACTTTTTTTAATATTGGATTACTTGCCGCACTTTCAATGACCATTCTGGCTTTTAGCTGGACGACCTATGATTATGAACCAACATTTGAACGACCTGTTTTCGAAGACGATGGAGCCTTCGAAGTAACGATTGATCGGACTATTCATAAAAAGCCACCACCTCCATTGCCCCCACCACCAGTCGAAATTCCTGAAGTAATAGAGCCCGACGAATCAGCCGCTGACATTGAATTTGTGGACACGGAGATTATCGAACCCGAATTGCCGATAGCTCCGTCCAAACCGGTAATAGAGAAAGTAATACCAGTAGCTCCGCCAACGCCGCTACCTGAAAAAGAACCAATTGTATATGATAAAGTATTTAGTGTTGTAGAGGAAATGCCTCGCTTCCCCGGCTGTGAAAATGTATCTGATAAAAATGAACGAAAGGCTTGCGCCCAAAAGCGAATGCTGGAATATATTTATAAGGAAATCAATTACCCCACGATCGCTCGCGAAACTGGAATTGAAGGAACGGTCGTTGTCCGATTCTTTATAGATGAACAAGGCAATGTCAAATCACCAGAAATTCTCAAAGAAATAGGGGGCGGCTGCGGAAAAGAAGCCATGCGAGTTGTCAATAAGATGAATGATCTATCAGATCGATGGACCCCCGGTAAACAACGAGGACGTGCCGTAAAGGTATATTTTAACCTGCCAGTCAAATACAAACTGAATTGATGAATAGTTGATCGGTGAGCTCACTCTAAAAACTAGAAAAATATAAAATTTCAAATGGTTTAAAATATAGATTAAACATATACACGTTAAAGAATCTCTGCGACTTTGTATCGGCTGTCAGCCGATACGAGAAAAAATACTTTTTAGAGTAAGCTCATCGGTTAATCAGTGAATTCGATTTTTGGTTGGTTAAATATTTGACCATTGTAACGAATCCACTGATTAACGAATCACTGATCAACTAGTTTCTGGGCAACTTTTACCGTCCCCATGCGTTTGATGTAGGTACAAAATTGTTGAACCTATGCGCATTATATTACTTCTATTCTCCTTGTTTTTTGGTCTTTTAACCCTACAAGCCCAGGATCCTCAACTGGCCCAACAGTATTTTCAAAATGGAGAGTACGAAAAAGCCAGCAGTCTGTTTAAAATTCTCTACCAAAAAAACAACGGGAACGACTATTATTTCAATAAATATATTGAATCACTTATCTATTTGGAGGCTTACGATGAGAGTGAGCAGATTATCAAAAAACAGATCAAAGCGCAACCCAGTAATATGCAGTTGTACGTTACGTATGGCAATTTATTTGAAAAACAATATCGGGACGACGAGGCCAACGCGCAGTACGAAAAAGCCATTAATAAATTAGAAGCCGATCGTTTTAAAATAACGAAACTGGCCAACGCTTTTACTAATTTACAGAAATACGATCTAGCCATTAAAACGTATGAAAAAGGAGGAGAAATATTAAAAGATAAACAACAGTTTGCTTATAATTTGGGTGACCTCTATCGTCGAAAGGGCGATCAGAGCGAAAAAATGATCGACAATTACCTCAGTAGTCTGGATCATAATCCCAGCCGCTTGAATAGTATGAAAACCCTTTTTCAACGCTATCTCACGCCCGACGAATATCAGGAACTACAGGGACAACTCTACGCTCGAATTCAGGAAAATAAAGAAGCTACTCACAACAATGAATTATTGATCTGGAGTTTTATTCAAAATAAAGATTACACCAATGCATTCCGACAAGTCAAGGCACTAGATCGTCAGTTAGATGAAAATGGAGGCCGTATCTACCGCCTGGCAGAGATCGCTAAAAATGCTAAAGACTACGATGCTGCCATCGAAGCCTACGATTATATTGTTACTGAAAAAGGGAAAACTTCTACTTATTATGTAGACGCAAAACGCGAGGCATTGAGCGCACGTCGTAGCAAATTGGTCGCCGGATTTGATTTTGAAAGAACAGATTTGGAAGCCCTGGAGTTACAATACAATGAATTTCTTAACGAATTTGGCCGCAATAAAACCTCCGCAACAATCATCACCGAACTAGCAGATTTAGAGGCATTTTATTTGAATGATTTAGATAAAGCAATTGGACTATTAAAGGAGTTGATCAGCTACCCCGGCGTGAAGCGTCCCGTACAGGCGCGCGCCAAACTCAGTCTGGCCGATTTTTATCTAATGAAAGGAGAAGTCTGGGAATCTACACTATTATATTCTCAGGTAGACAAAGAATTTAAGGATGATCTACTGGGACACGAAGCGCGTTTTAGAAACGCAAAACTTTCTTACTATACCAGCGAATTTCAATGGGCTCAAACTCAGTTTGATGTATTAAAAGCATCGACCAGTAAGCTCATTGCCAATGATGCGCTCGACCTCTCTATTTTTATTATGGACAATACCGGACTGGATACCACCACACTGGCACTGGAATATTATGCCGATGCTGATCTGCTGGTTTTTCAAAATAGATTTGAAGATGCGTTCAATAAACTGGATTCCCTTAATCAGGACTTTCCGGAACATGCATTGGAGGATGATATTCTTTACGTAAAAGCTAAAATTTATAAGAAAAAACGGGAATATACGCAGGCCGCAGATATACTCCAAAAAATTATTGATAATCACTTGGACGGAATTCGCGGAGACAATGCCTTATTTGAGTTGGCAGAACTTTACGAGCGACAACTCAATGATCCCGAAAAAGCAAAATCTCTCTACGAAAGGTTGTTTATTGACCTGTCAGGTAGTACCTTAGCCGTCGAAGCTCGGAAGCGTTACCGACGATTGCGCGGCGATGATGTGCAGTAGGGAGGAAAAGACTACGTGACTAACGCTGGTCAATCCACCAATCTGTACAACTTGTCTAGGCAGTAAAACGAGACTAAAAAATTCGCACATCAAGAAATCTGCACATCAAAAAATCCATCATGTGATTCTATACAATGTTACTATCAAAATAGACAAAGTCGTAGCCGAAGAATGGCTAGACTGGATGAAGACCGTGCATATTCCTGACATCATGAAAACCGGATATTTTGTAGAATATAAAATCTGTGAAATTCTTCACGACGACGAAGATGGAGGGATCAACTACGCGTTCCAGTATTTTGCTAATAATATGGAAGCTTTTCAAAGCTATCAAAGCGAGCACGCCAAACTGCTTCAAAAGGAAGTAGCAACCCGCTACCCCAATAAATACATTGCTTTCCGTACGCTGATGAAAGTCATCGAGTAAAAAACACATCTGCTATTATTCTCTTCTTCCTGGCAAATTCTATTTCCGGAATGGCGCAAGGTATTAGTATGCTGGCGATTCTCTGGTATCCTGCGCAGCAGGAAAAATGTCCTCTTTTGCGTTTGTGTACATACTCACGAATCTTGTTAGTCTATTCTGGATTCCCTACAGCGGAGCGCTGATAGATCGTTACGATCAACGTAAGATTTTTCTTTTTTTGACCACAACAGTTGGTACCATTATCTTTTTGCCTTACTAGCAACAAAAATCGCTAACCCAAAATTCTTAATTTATTAATACCTCATTCCTTAAGCAATATTATGTTTAGAATATTTTTTTATTAGTGGCAGGGGTTGGTATTGGTGAACTATCGGGAGCGGTTTTAAGAAAGGTGAATACCCCTTTTCTCTATCATCTTTCCGTAAAACCCCGGCTCTATATTCTTTTATTTCGCCATTTTAGCGTAATTTCGCTAAAAATTTCACAGAGGCTTTAAAAACCTAAATCCACCTTTGCCGTATACCAATAAAATTAACTATCAATTATGAATTTCCAACTCACCGAAGAACAACTGGCCGTACAGGAAGCGGCTCGAGAATTTGCTCAAAAGCAGTGCAAACCCGGCGTTATTGAGCGCGATTCCAAGATGGAGTATCCAACCGATCAGATCAAAATGATGTCCGAACTTGGTTTTATGGGTATGATGGTCGATCCTAAATATGGGGGTGGCGGAATGGACACGGTGTCCTACGTTTTAGCATTGGAAGAAATATCCAAGGTTGATAATTCCTGTTCTGTAATTATGTCCGTGAATAATTCTCTGGTTTGCTGGGGATTGGAAAAGCACGGTAATGAGGAGCAAAAACAAAAATATCTGACCAAACTTTGTACTGGCGAATACATCGGTGCCTTTTGTTTATCCGAACCAGAAGCGGGCAGTGATGCAACCAGTCAGCGGACTACGGCCATCGATAAGGGCGACCATTATCTTTTGAATGGAACCAAGAACTGGATTACTAATGGAGAAACTTCCCGAATTCATTTAGTGATCGCACAAAGTGATGTTTCTAAAGGACACCGGGGAATCAATGTCTTTATTGTAGATACCCAATGGGATGGGGTAAGTATCGGTGCCAAAGAAGATAAACTTGGTATCCGTTCTTCAGATACACACACCATTATGTATAACGACGTAAAAGTGCCCAAAGAGAATCGTTTAGGACCAGAAGGATCCGGATTTAAGTTTGCCATGAAAGTACTCAGCGGTGGCCGAATTGGAATTGCTGCACAAGCCCTGGGAATTGCGGGAGGTGCTTACGAATTATCTGTTGCTTATGCTAACGAACGTGAGGCTTTTGGCAAGCCGATTGGACAGCATCAGGCCATTTCGTTTAAATTGGCCGATATGGCCACCGATATCGAAGCCGCAAAAATGTTGGTCTACCGAGCTGCCTGGCTCAAAGATCAACACCGAGACTTTACGATGGCCAGTTCAATGGCTAAAGTTTTTGCCTCTGAAGTAGCGATGAAGCACACCGTAGAAGCAGTACAAGTACACGGTGGCTATGGTTTTGTAAAAGAGTATCACGTCGAGCGTTTGATGCGGGATGCAAAGATTACCCAGATTTACGAAGGAACTTCCGAGATCCAACGAATTGTAATATCCAGAGAAATTATTAAAAATAAAAACCTTTACGTGTCTGTCGCTAACGAACAGGTGGAACACGTGTAAGTAATTATTTAAAAATTAATCTTCTGATCCGGCTTATTCTTAAACAACTTCTTGGAAAAGAATAAGCCGGATCTTATTTGGCATCATTTTTACCATACTCCTAGTAGTAATCTTCCCTTCTCCCATTAAAATAAGACTCTCTCCAGTCTTCGTAAAAACTAATTTTTACTCTCCATTTTATAACTTCCCCACTGAGAAATTTCACAATCCCTCCGTATTTTTTATTAATTGGTATATTTCTATTGTTAAAATGTGTCACTACGTTATAAATAATAGGTATTTTAGACACCTTTTTAGGGCTAATTACCGTTATTTAAGGTAACCATTAGAAGCATTAAGATATCAAAAGTACATAACATATGAATTCCACTAAAAGAGGGCTAAAAATTTTGGGAATGGTGCTGCTAGCTGGCCTTACCATGTCTAATATCAAGTCAGATCACGGTAAATATTTCGAAATTTCAAAAAACATTGAAATTTTCACCAATCTCTACAAAGAAATTAATACCTATTATGTCGACGACCTGGATCCGGCGAAGTTAATGCGCACTGGCGTTGATGCGATGCTGGAATCACTGGATCCATACACTAACTATATCTCTGAATCGGAAATCGAAGGATTTCGCTACATCACCGACGGAAAATATAACGGAATTGGAGCGATCATTCGTCAAATCGACGACTACGCTACCATCATTGAACCTTACGACAACTGTCCAGCTCAAAAAGCAGGTCTGAAAGCGGGAGACAAAATTTTAGCGATCGACGGAAAAATGACCAAAGGAAAATCTACGGATGAAATCAGTAATTTTTTAAAGGGATTTCCTGGAACGGAAATTCAACTAAAAATTGAACGTCCTGGTCAAGCACAACCGATGGATATTACCTTGGTTCGTGATGAAGTGATTGTACCCAATGTTCCATACTCTGGGATGGTAGAAAATGGGATCGGATATATTGCCCTGACCACTTTTACTCGTAATGCTGGTAAAAATGTGGCGGACGCCTTAAAAAAATTAAAAACAGAAAATCCTAATCTAAAAGGAGTCATCTTCGACTTGCGTGATAACGGTGGTGGATTATTACAGGAAGCTGTAAATGTTTCAAATGTTTTTATTCCTAAAAATGAATTAGTTGTTACTACCAAAGGAAAAGTAGTAGACTGGGATCGCAGTTTTAAAACACTTAATAAGCCGGTGGATGAAAAAATTCCAATGGTGGTGCTGATTGACAAAGGATCTGCATCCGCTTCTGAAATTGTTTCCGGTGTATTACAGGATTTGGATCGTGCGGTATTGATCGGTCAACGTTCTTACGGAAAAGGATTGGTACAGACGACCCGCGATGTAGGATACAATTCTAAAGTAAAATTGACGACTTCTAAATATTATATTCCTAGTGGACGTTGCATCCAAGGCGTAAGCTATAGTGACGGTACGCCGATCAATATTCCTGATTCTTTACGGACGAAATTCAAAACCAGAAGTGGCAGAGTTGTCCTTGATGGTGGTGGGGTAAAGCCGGATGTTGAAGTTAATAAAGCAGCGAATGCGGCTATTTTGAATAGTCTGCAGAGACAATTTATGATCTTTGATTACACGACTAAGTATACTATGGGTAAAGAAACGCTGGCTTCGCCACAAGACTTTAAGTTTACGGAGTTTGATCAATTTGTCAATTATTTGAAAGAGCAAGATTACGAATATGAGTCTGATAGTGAGAAAATGCTGGATCGGTTGAAAATGCAATTGGAAAATGAAAATTATGCGGACGACTTGGGAGTGGATATACAGGATATGGAAAATAAAATTGCTCAAAAGAAAGCCAACGAATTATTGGAGCACAAAGATGCGATTGTCAATTTGATTGAAAAAGACATCGTCAGCCGTTTCCATTACCAAAAAGGAAGAATAGAAATGGGCTTAAGAAATGATATTGAAATTAAAGAAGCCGTAGCGATTTTAAATAATCCAGCGAAGTATAATGAGATTCTAAAGTAATTATCCTATTATTTTTTATCCTGAAAGCGATTTGATTCAATAACAGAATTAAATCGCTTTTTAATTGTGTTGTTATTTTGTCAACATTCCTTTGCTTCGCATCACCATTCTCTATTGCTACCAAAAGAAAATTTATCTTTACCTTCATTTTCAAACCCTTCTTAAATTATAGCTACTTATGCCTCTGCTGCTGCACCTGGAAACCTCCGCCGAATTTTGCTCCGTCTGCTTAAGCGAAGGTACGACCATTTTGGCTTCCCGCGAAGGTACCGAACGCTTCACCCATGCCGCGCACATCACATTATACATAGAAGCCTGCCTGAAAGCGGCGGGGCGGACTCTAAACGAACTTTCAGCGGTTTCGGTAAGTATGGGCCCTGGATCTTACACAGGGCTTAGAATTGGTCTTTCTGTGGCCAAGGGAATCTGCTATGCGATAGATAAACCGTTCATTGCCGTGAGCACGCTAGAAACCCTGGCGAGTGCAGCCTATGAACTTCGAAAAGAAGACGCCTTGTACATTTCGATGATCGACGCCCGTCGGATGGAGGTTTATACGGCCACTTTTGATGCCGCACAAAAGAAAATAACTGATACCGAAGCCCTTATTCTGACGGAAAACTCCTTTGAGGAGCAATTGAAAAATAATACTAAAGTAATTTTTTGTGGAAATGCTGTTGAAAAGGCCCAAACGGTGATCACCGCCTCACATGCTGATTTTCAGTCACTTATAAGCGTTGCATCACATTTAATTGGCCCAGCTTTGCGCAAATGGCACGCAAAAGAATTTGCCGATGTCGCTTACAGCGCCCCCTTTTATTTTAAAAGTCCCAACATTACCACGCCCAAGCCCAACGTATTAAATAAAATAATGAATGGTAAAAATATATGATTTTATGATAAAAATTTCTATTTTTGGCTCATAGTCAAGTGCTTTATACCTTACCTAATTCTCTAATGTTTTTCGGTTGGTATAGTTTTTGGCTATTTGAAGATATAGTATTATTATTCTATTTAATTTTTAAAAAACATAGTATGAGAAAGCAAAAAAACGAGACGATCGTTTTGAAGAAAGGCAATAGGGAAATCCAGTTGGATTATGCCGAACTTCGTAAAGCGGTTCTAGTTTTAAGAGCAGTCAATCACAAATTACGTCAGAGCATCATCGACTTATTAGAAGAAAACGACAAGATGACCGTTACTGATATTTACATCAAGTTAAGATTGGAACAATCCGTTGCTTCACAACACCTAGCGATTCTTAGAAGAGCAGGAGTGGTAGCTACCGATCGACAGGGAAAATTTATTTACTACTCACTGGATAAGGACAGATTGTCTCAAATTTCGCGATTAGTAGAAGAGTTAGCGGCGTAGTATAAGTTATACGAACAACGTCGTTCCTACGCATAATTTAAATATATTTATTTTTAAAAGGAGTACTTGTTATGTGTTTCGCACAAAAAATGCTGTAAATCAATAGGTTTACAGCATTTTTTTTTAAAAAATTTTCATTTAAATAAATAAAAAACGCATATTTGCTAGTGATTTATTTTATACCTATAAGAAGCTACCCTGATTAATTAGTATATGTCACAAATTCAGGATGCTCACAAAACTAAAAACTCCTCTATGAGAAAGGCGAAAGTTGTTCTTAAAAGTGAAACACTCTCCGAGTCTTCCGAAATTTTACGCGCATTAACGCATCCACTCAGAATGAAAATTCTTGAGTTTATTGATCGCCACGACTCCATTAATGTAAACAAGATTTACAACACCCTCAAACTGGAACAGTCCATTACTTCCCAGCATCTGCGCATTCTTCGTAACGCAGGTATCGTGCTCACCGAGCGGGAAGGAAAATTTATCCATTATAAAATTGACTATACCAAGGTTTCAAAGGTTTTGTTAGCTGTTAACAATTTTTTGGATGAAGAATAATACGCACAAACCACTAAAACTAAAAAAGGCAGTAACGATTTCGTTACTGCCTTTTTAGTTGGGTGATGGGTAGTCTTTGCTTTTTCTCTATTTGTAGGTACCAAAAAAATTGCGCTACTCTGTCGATTTCTTTCCAATTTCCTCATCAATATTAGGTGTGGAATTTTCTGTCGACTCGGTAGAAGTAGCATCGGTCGTCCCATTGGTAGTTGCTACTGCGGTCGCGGTCGCAGTGGTTTTAGGATCGGATGGATTCAGTTCTTCTGAATTAAAAACCCCACGGTAAAATATAATTATGGTGGCCACCCCTATCGTAATCGACATATCAGCTACATTGAATACCGGCCGGAAGAATTCAAAACGCTCTCCTCCCCAGAAAGGAAACGAATCAGGAAAATATCCTGTATATAATGGCAAATGAAACATATCAACTACCTTTCCATGCAGAAAACCGGCATAACCCCCTCCTTCGGGCATAAATTCAGCAAGACCAGAGTAATGAGTGCTGGATGCGGAGAAAATCAAACCATAAAAAGCACTATCAATAATATTTCCGATGGCACCAGCCAAGATCAGTCCAGCACTAATCAAAAAGCCCAAAGGAACCTTTGATTTGATGAGCATCCGTAAATAAAAAGAGAGAAAAATAACGGCAACAATTCTAAAAATACTAAGCCCCAGTTTTCCCCACTCCCCACCAAATTCAATTCCAAAGGCCATCCCTGGATTTTCTACAAAATGTAGCATACACCAATTACCGATCAACGGAATTTGTCCTCCGTACACCATACTGGTTTTAACCCAGATTTTTAGCGCCTGATCAACAATCAGAACAAATAAAATAACCGAAAGAACTTTAGTTGATCTACTCAAAATTTTAAATTTTTGGCAAGAATACCCAATTTGAAAGGCTATTATCATCTGATATGCATCACTAGCCATGTACTAAACGTCTGGAATCGGAAATTAGTTATTCTTCAAATCCAAATTTGTGTAAAAATACCCATTAATGCGGGGTCTCGTAGTCAAAAAAATGGTGATTACAGCTGGTACCATAATCACCATTCGGGTCAATGACCGCTACGGGCAGTGAACTGCACCCAAAAAAATCTATCGTTTATTTTTCGCCTCAATGCTTAACGTAGCATGTGGCACTGCTTTTAAACGCTCTTTTGAGATCAGTTTCCCGGTTTCCCGGCAAATTCCGTAAACTTTGTTTTGAATCCGCAATTTTGCGTTTTCTAAATGCTGAATGTGTTTACGCATTCGGCTTGCTAACGTACTGATTTGTTCACTCTCCACCGAGCCAATACTGTCATCCAAACCCTTGGACTTTGAATCCGCATTATTAGAGCTATCTGACAACTGTTGAACATAAAAAGCTAATTGCTTTTTAGATTCCGATAGCTTTTCCTCAATCAGCAATTCAAATTCCTCTAATTCGCCATCCGTATAACGTGTTTTTACTGCTTTCTTACTCATAGTAAAAAATTTAGTGTTGCAAATAAACTGATTGGTCAATCAGCTACTAAAAAAGATGCCTCGTTTTGCTTTTCAGGTGCAAAAATACAGCAAATCCGCTCAAATAAAAAATATCAGATAACTAGTTGTCTAGTTGAGACATAGATTTATTTGCACAGTATTAATAGATTTTTTATCCAAATATATTGCCACTATAGACAAAATCTATCCTGATTTGCTTGTTCAGCGTCAAAGTTGGCGTGATTTTTACATATTAAAAAATATAATACAAACGTCGCCTACTTACTTGACGAGCTGTGAGAAAACTCTGTAGTAAGTGCCTGGGCTAATTGCTAACCCATTAAATCACCTGCTATGTTGAATCGCATCGTCAGTGCAGTATCGCTGTGCTTTTTGAGCCTTTTCGGCTTTTCCCATTCTAATTTTAATATTGAAAATTCCACGCTTGCCTTTATTGAGCTACAAAGTGAAATGGCCGTCAGAGAGATGTGGCGCACGGGGATTCCGGCAAGTATCACTTTGGCGCAAGCCATCGTCGAATCCTCTTGGGGTAACGGTCCGCTCGCAGTGGAGGGTAATAATTATTTTGGTATAAAATGTAATAATAACTGGAATGGTGCGACGATTTATCAGGAAGATGATGATTATGAAAATGGTAAGCTCATCGCCTCGTGTTTTCGGAAGTACGCATCGGTGGAGGAGTCCTACGTAGATCATTCAAATTTTTTATTGGAAGGGGCTCGCTACGCAAATTTATTTAATCTCTCCAACACCGATTATAAAGGTTGGGCAAAGGGATTAAAAGCCGCCGGATACGCTACGGATCGTCAATACGCTGAAAAGCTGATTGAAAAGATCGAAAGCTACCAATTGTACCAGTACGACCGAATCCAGCAGGATTTTAATGTAGAAAGTGGATTGACTATACAAAACAGTAGCTCGACTACACGAACTACCGTTACGAGCAACTATCTAGAAGTGCCCGCTGCATTTGAATTGCCGGATGATTATGTTCCAAATTATTATGGTGTCAATACCGAAAAAACACCAGTATCCGGACAAAGGGAGCCCATGCCAGCCGTTAGCACAGAAGCTCAGCACGCAGTAGCACCTGAACGTCCTGTAAGATATAAAAATCGACAATAGACCGGATTACTAGATTTTTAGTAGTCAGTCAAATTTTTCAGTTATCGAGTGTATCCACACACTCAGGAGGCTGTCCCAAAACCAATTGTAGGTGGGATTAAATACCACCGCGATCAGATAGCAGTGAAGTGAACACTAAAAAATGTTTAGTTTTAAGTACCTAAGGAATGAGGTATTAATAAATTAAGAATTTTGGGTTAGAGATTTTTGTTGCTAGTAAGGCAAAAAACGTAGGGATAGCCGCGCTATCACGAGGCTTTTTAACGAGACTAGCGGCAAAAAGATCAAGC
>Ga0209187_1003864_pt1 | contig 11960 bp, 3 predicted proteins | sample BantaG_FD_187430 | JGI IMG/M metagenome (GOLD analysis project Ga0209187, IMG submission 187430) | Marine algal microbial communities from Bantry Bay, Ireland - BantryBay_4 metaG (SPAdes) (version 2) | ecosystem: Host-associated > Algae > Red algae > Unclassified | place: Bantry Bay, Ireland... | reverse complement strand
TCCATACGTGTCTTCGGCAATTTCTCGACCCTCTTTTTTAGCTTGAGCTAATACCTCTGGTGAGATCACAGTATGAACTACTGCTTCAGGAATAATTTTTTCTAATTCTTGAGCAAGGAATCCCATATGCGTAGAATTGTCTTTTCCTGACTTCCAATTGTAGCTTACTGGATTTAGTGCATTTATCTTATTAAGACCGCTTGAAAGGGGATTGATATTTTTCTTGAGTCTAGCATCCGATGTTTGTATCATACCGTTGGTTGCCCATACTTCTGACCATCTATAAGAGCTTGTCCCTAAGGCAGCTCCGTTATTTGAGAATGGCTCCCAAGCTGTATCAGTTCCAACTTCTAATCCAACTGTAGGCATATTATTTTCTGAGTGCCAAAGACCAAAAGTATTTGCTGCAAATCCATTATTTTGTGTGTTTGCAAAATCAATTGTTGGAATAGTCCCTGCACCATCGACTGTAATACTTCCAATAGTCGCACTTGAATTAAGATTATCAGTCCATGGACTTGCGGCTGGTTGACCATAAAACCACGTCCCAGAATTAAAGATTAGCGTTTCTCCATCACTTGGCGAAATCGAAATATCTAATGGGAAACCATTAAGTCCAGTGACGGTAGGAGCAGGATAGCTTCCGCCTAAATCTCCATATGCAGAGCCTGATGGTTCAGCTACTGGAGTTGTGTAGAACCATGTGCCAGCATCAAACGAAAGTATAGCTCCATCCCAAGGACCTTCGTATTGATCTATTGGATAACCGTCAATACCTTTTACTTCAGGATTAGGATACTGTCCTGATAGATCCCCACTTGCGGTACCAGAAGCTCCACTAAGATTAATATTTTCATAGGTCCATTCGTTGCCATCATAATACATAACTTGTCCACTATTCACAGCAGCATCTGTTACCTCATACCCTTGGATAGCTGTAACAGATATGTCATCATAAGTACCAGAAATATCTCCTAGGAAATCTGTAAGTTCCGTTAAATCATCAGAGGCGTTAGTATCACCGCTGTTAGAAAGAGTATTGCCAACAAGTGTCAGTCCATTTCCAATTTGATATTCTCCTGCTGGTCCTTCAGGCCCTTGTATACCTTGAATTCCTTGTTGACCCATAACACCTTGCTCGCCTTGTATACCCATTGGACCTTCATCTCCAGTTTCTCCTTGAGGACCTTGTATCCCTTGCGGACCTTCAGGACCTTCTTCTCCTTGAGGACCATCCATCCCTTGCGGACCTTCATCTCCAGCTATTCCTTGTATTCCCTGTATTCCTTGAATTCCTTGTTCGCCTTGTGGACCTACAATCCCTTGTGGACCTTCTGGTCCTTCTGGTCCTTGTATTTGTCCAACATTGTTGAACGTGGTACCATCCCAAACAAATCCATTTCCAGTGTCTTGGGATATAAACATATCTCCAATGTCACCCATATAATTTATTGGAAGGTTATTTTCAGTTGGTACACTTCCAACAATAGTTACACCAGTGCCATCTTGACCTGCTATTCCTTGGATTCCCTGGATTCCTTGAATTCCTTGTTCACCTTGCTCTCCTTGTGGCCCTATAGTCCCTTGATTGCCTTGAGGTCCTTGAGGACCCTGTAATTGTCCTATATTCACCCATGTATCTCCATTCCAAACATATCCTTCTCCATCACCTTCTACTATGATGATGTCTCCTGGGTTACCTTCATAGTCATCTAGTAAATCAGTTGCTTCTGGAACCGAACCGACAATGGATACGCCTTGCCCTTGTTCTCCTTTTTCACCAGTTTCCCCTTTCAAATCAACTGCTTGCCCAAATGATCCATCTGGATTTTCAAATGACAAAAAAGTACCGTCCCATAAATGAGCGGGAGCATCCCCTTTTTCTCCTTCTTTTGCAGACTTTGCAACATTAGCGTATGGTGCTCCAAGTATTTCTGAACTTCCAGCACTGGATACACCGTCACCAGTAATACTTACATTTAAGAAATATCGCTTTTCACCCCATTCAATATCTGCAAACTCATCTGCAGATGCATCTTCTCCAACAATGAGATTAATCAAACCAAACTCATTGGTTACCATTCCATGACTTTCTGAATATGAAGAAGAACCATCTTCTCCAACAATAGATAATGAGATTGTAACTGACTTATTAGCAACGGGTTGTCCTTCAGCATTCCTCACCACTGCTTGATAATTGAATCTGTGAAAGTTTGTCTGAGCGATAGAAGAAAAAGAACTGGCAAGTAAAAGAATTACTATGAACTGTTTAAGGTTTTTCATTTTATTATTTTTTCAAGTGTTAATTTTTATGAAGAGACTTCGTTGTGAAACAACTATTGATATTTGATTAGTCGTTGAGTGTATATCGTATTACCTTGATCACTTTCTACCTGCAGAATGTACATGCCTGGTGGATAAAGAGATAAATCTATTTTATTACTATAGTTGATGTTGTTGTCAAAATTTGATGTATTCAATATTCTTCCATCAATTGATAGGAGGTTCAATTGGCCGGTCATTTTTGATTTGAAAACGAGATCGATATTGACAAATTCGGTAACTGGGTTGGGGTATATATTAGCAGAGCTGATGAGTACTTCATTTATTGATGTGCCTAATTTTACTTCAGGTTGTTGAAAACCTTGGGTTATACTAGATTCATCTCCAAAGAGTGTGGTTATAGCAGTCTGTCCAATAGAATAGCTAACCATTCCAGAAGAGCCTCCACCTAGATTTATACTTTGATGGTTGATCGTGGAATTTTGAGCGGATAAAAAAGTACTAAAAAAGAGACAGGATAGAATTAAAAGGCGTTGCATAAATTTGAATTTAGTTGGTTATTTATGTGTATGTTGCATGGGGTTCCAATTACGTTACTAACATTTTCATTTTTTTTGAGAATTATTTTATGACGAATAAATTCAAAAGAAAACTAGGAGATGTGTTAAGTAAGTGTCACCATTAGAATGCAACTAAATACTCTTTGCTAAAAGAGTTGATTCAAATCTATATAAGTAGTTTGGTACCGAAAAGTAAAAATGTTGCATCCACGAGTAAATTCGTTGTAATTGCTGGCTTGATTTCTGACAAATAAAATCATGCAACAATATTACTATCCATTGCAACAAAATTCCCATAAAGTATTTAATGCCATTTTGTAAATTGCAGTCAGGTAAATGGATATATGCATAAAATCTCATAGCTATATACCATGAGTTGTCAGATCTATAAGTACATTTCTTATTAAAACTCCCTAGATTCAAAATGAATACATTCATAATACAGCTATATAGATCCATAAAAGTATATCTGATGCTTATTATCATGTGTCAGGCATTTGATATTAATGGACAGGATCTTAATCATGCGGACTATATATCTTTGGAAGATGGCCTTCCAACTAATAGAGTACTCAGCACAAATTTTGATTCAAAAGGCTTCGTTTGGATAAGTACTTTGAATGGTTTTTCTAGATATGATGGAGAGTCATTTTTAAATTATTATCCTGACTTAGAAAAAGAAGGCGGTCTAAAAAATAGAAGGATTGAAGAAGTTATTGAAAGGTCGGATGGTAAATTTTGGATTTTATCGGCATTTTGCCTTTGTGTATTTGACCCAATTGCAGAAACATTTACACCAACATCTTTATGTTTCAATGATGAGCAAGTAGGCGTTGTTGAGTTTTTCGATATGGTGGTTGATAATGATAATACAATATGGATCTCTGGAGTGGGAGGCCTATTTGAATATGATCCAATACAAAATAAGTACATCAACTATCCAGTAAAGAAGGGTTTGAGAAATGCTCGAGAACATCATAGTAGAAATGTAATCCAAAGTATTTATATCCATGAAAATCCTAATTTGTTGTGGACAAATAATAAATCTAACATGATTTTTAACAAGCGTAATAAATCGTTTGAAAAACATAAAATTGAGTCTAGTCCGAACTTTCATATACTATCATCTTTTACATTTTTAGGTAAATATCTCATAGGTCTAACTTGGCATCAAGGGGTTATCCAATGTGATCTCAATACTGGAGAATGTGTACAATCATTTTTTCAAGGAGATCCTAAAAATGTATTTGTACATGCTCATGTGAAAAATGATTCTATAATATATGTGGGTTCTTTCTTACACGGAGTATTGGAGTACAATGTAAATACTCAAAAATTTACTAAGTGCTACCTATCCAATCAAAATGAAAAATATAAGGATTATAATTTTATAGGGGATATTACACAGGATAGTTTTGGTCAAATTTGGATTTCTACTTGGGATGGACTACTCCGAGACAATGACCAGAAACCATTCTTTGAGCCTATTTCGCTGGCCCATTATTACTTAGAAAATGATTCTTATGCAGCAGTTATTAGAGGAATTACACGTATAGATGAAAATTCTTATCTAGTAATAACGAATAAACCTGACTTTGCATTTAAATATGACTCTATCTTAAAAGCGTTTACAAAGGTGCCTATTAAAAAGGGTGAAAATAGCAAACCATTTAGGACCTCAACTTACTTAGCATTTACAGATAGTCAAGGAGAAATTTGGATATCGAACTATGAAATGTACAGGTACAATCGCAAAAGAAAACAAATTGAAATATTCAAGGAGAAAGAGTTTGATGAGCTTTTTGGAAAAACATTGGCTTTTGATGTCATCGAAACTCCAGATACTGATTTGTATTTTGCTACCCTAAACAAAGGTCTTATGCACTATAATCGAAGTGAAGACCGATTCTACAAATACTATAGTGATGAAGACGAAAATATACCGGATCAGAAAGAAAGAATCATTCATATCTCTCTAACGAGTAAAGGGATTCTATACATCAGCACAGGATCATATGGAATATACAAATATGATTATAAGAACAAAAAATGGCTTGACAAAATAACTAAGCTAAAACCTCAAGATAAAATACCCCAAAATAAAATCATTTGTTATTTAGAGTATAAAGAAGGTCAATATTTGGTTCATAATGATTTTAGTCTATTGTTAATCGATGAAAATGGGAATTTTATAAAAGAGATTAAAAATAGCGAAGGTAAAACTTTTGATCCTATACAAGCTGTTGAAAGACTTCCAGATGGCAGAGTTATTATTATTTCAGTTTCGGGGATGCACATATTATATCAAGATGGATCAATAAAATCATATGGGTTAAATGCTGGAATTACAGATCTAGAGGGATGGAGTACAGCACTTCGAGTAATCGGAGAAAGTGAAATTTTCATTGGAAAGAAAAATAGTACATTTCATATTATTGATATAGATCAAATACCTGAAAATAAAACTATTCCTAGAATAGAATTAACAGGCTTGAAAATCCTCAATGATTCTTCGTCTATATATATAAATCCAACATATTTGGATGAAATAGAATTAACATTTGATCAAAATTATTTGACGATAAACTATGCAGCTCTTAATTTTACGAATTCTACACAAAATAGATATAAATATAAAATGTCTGGCCTCCAAGAAGGATGGATTGATGCCGGCACAGATAACTTTGCTACGTTTACCAACTTAGCTCCAGGAATATATACCTTTTCAGTAAAAGGAAGTAATAATGATGGTGTTTGGAATAATGATGCTAGGTCATTAAAAATTGAGATTCAACCTCCATGGTTTAGAAGTTGGTGGGCGTACTTAATTTATACAATAGTCTCACTATGGGCATTATTTATGCTTTGGTCTTTTCAAAAAAGAAGAAAAAGGCTTAAGAGAGAATTAGCATATAAAGAAAATGAAGCCAAAAGATTGCTTGAATTAGACACCTTTAAAAATAAATTCTATACTAATCTCACCCATGAATTCCGTACTCCATTGACGATCATCTCAGGTATGGCAAAATCTCTAGAAACGAATGATAAAGAGAAGTCATTAATACTTAGAAATAGTGATAATTTACTTTCTCTGGTAAATCAATTACTAGATTTGTCAAAGAGTGAAGCTGGAAAATTATTGATTGCAAATAGAGAAACCAACATAGTAAGACTTATAAATAATACTAAAGACTCATTTGAGTTTTTAGCAAGAGAAAAAAACAACGCTATTATATTTGATTCAGAGTATGAAGAACTAATCGTTTGGATTGATGAAAAAAAACTTATCACTATTTTAAACAACCTTCTTTCAAATGCAATAAAGTTTTCATCCAGTAATAATGCCATACAAATGTCTTTAACCAAGTTAGACGAATCTACCATAAGAATACAAATTGCTGACAAAGGAATTGGTATAGCTCCACAGAATATCGAAAATATATTTGATTCATTCTTCCAAATCGACAGCTCTAATAGTCGAGCATATGAAGGAACAGGAGTAGGATTATCTATTGTGAAAAAATATGTAGAAGTGATGAATGGATCAATAGAAGTAGAATCAGAATTAGGTCAAGGAACGACATTTTCTATTACCCTCCCTTTTGAATCATCTGGTCCCAGAAGGAATCAGAATATTAAGAATTCTACAAGACATAAATTATTGAATATTTTTGAAGATGAAGATATTGATGAAATAGAAGACAATAAGAAACCAATAATTCTAGTAGTTGAAGACAATGCAGATATGAGGTATTATATTAAAAAATTGTTGAGTTCGAAATATAAAATTTTAACTTCAGAAAATGGTCTATTAGGATTAAATCAGGCAATTTCTTCCGTTCCAGATGTTATAATAACTGATGTAATGATGCCCAAAATGACTGGAATAGAGTTTTGCGCAAAACTTAAAGAAAATATATCTACAAGTCATATTCCTGTTATCATGCTGACCGCTAAAGTTGGAATAGAAAATAAGGTAGAAGGTATAAAAGTAGGGGCTAATGCCTATATCACGAAGCCCTTTCAAGAGATAGAATTATTTGCAACAATTACCCAATTACTTGACCAACAAAAAATATTAAATCAAAATATTCGATCACTTCCTACAGAAATTATCGAGATTCCTTCTTTGGAAAAAACATTCATTTCTGAAGTCATTGATAATATTAATTCTCATATAGCTGATAGTCAATTTGGAGTCGAACAATTAGCTTCAGAGGTTGGTCTTGAGAGGACTCAACTCTATAGAAAATTAAAAGCCATTTCTGGTCAATCTCCTGCCAATATGATAAAAGAAATGAGAATGGAATTGGCTAAAAAAATGATTATCAATGACTGCAATGTGAATATTTCAGAAATTGCTTTTTCTTGCGGGTTTTCAGAAGCAAGTTATTTTTCGAAAGTATACAAAAAATGGTGGGGAATCAGTCCTAGTGAGGAAAGACTAAAATCTGATTAAATACTTATCTATATTCGATCATCTACATGTTCCTTTTGCCATATTTAATGGACACTGTATACTCAGTTCATCGAAAATCATTATACCTTCAAGTTTCAAATGTTGTTTGTCATTTGACAATTTGATTTTCTACATAGATTCAGGATTAATTGAAATTCTTATATATTTTAGATAGATTTGCTTAAGGTGTGTATTATATTTGCTTATGTTTAAATAATGTAAGATAAAGTACTGAGATTGAATTAACTATTTACATTTTACTATGATAAGATCCTTATTTGCCATTATTTATATTGTTTTTATTTTATTAATGAGTAATGTTTCTTTTGCACAAGCTCCATACTCGGTTATTGGGAGCCCTTCTTCAGCTACGGTAAATGACAATTTGGTTATTACATTTGCAGATGTTGATCCTGTGAATGATTTTTATACTGATAATCAAGATCCAATTTATATTTATGCTGGCGTCGAAACTGATGCAGGAACTTGGCAATTCATTAATGGAGATATTAATGATATCAATACACTTGGTTCAGCTGCAGCTATAAGTTCAGATTCATTTTCGATTACAATAGATCCAGTTTCATTTTTTAATATTCCCGTAGGAACTAATGTCAAAGGGATTAATATAATATTTATCAATCAATATGGTCCAGGAGGAAATAATCAAACATCCGATCTATATATTGATTTGGTAGATGCTTTAGTTAGCGGACCATCTTCAGTAGTGGTTACACCAACTTTGCCAACAAGTACAGAAGGTATTGTGGTAGACTTTGATGCAACGGGCACTTCTTTAGCGGGAGCTAGCAAGATTTATATTCATGCAGGGGCTTCTGTAAAAGCTAATAATACTTCTAGTTTTGATTTTGTTACTGGAAATTGGGGAATAGACGATGGCGTAGGGGAGATGACCAACATCAGTGGTGATATGTGGCAAATTAGTTTTCCGTCTATGTACACTTATTTTAACATACCTCTATCAGATGATGTCTTTGGTTTGAATTTTCTTTTTAGAAATGAAGATGGGACATTAATAGAAGATCAGTCAGGGGCTAATTATCATAACGATATCAATCCAGGGCCTTACTTTTTAATTGATTCACCAAATCCTACGAATCATTACGGAGTCATTTCTTCTAATGTAACTTCAATGTTTACTGCTAGCATATCACCTACGACATGGACGCTAGAGGAAGTAGATATAAATGATAATTTTATTGCAAATATTGGATCACAAAGTGGCTCGATTTCATATGCTGAATCTATTTTGATTAATTCAACTGATACTAAGAAATATAAAATAAGTGCAGATTTTAGCGGTACTGTAAAGTATAAATACTTTACCGTTACAGGTTTTAATCCTATAGTTGAATTAGATAGACCAAGTTGGACTAGTCCTGGAGTTAATTATCATCCCTCTGATGCAACTAAGGTTACTTTAGTGTTACACGCACCGACTTATACTCGATATTTGAGTGGTTTGGGAACTGTGACTGGTACCAATAATACGCAAGCAAAGAATGTTGTTTATGTAGTTGGAGATTTTAATAACTGGGAGACATCTGAAACATATAAGATGTACAGAGATAGAGATGGATGGGATGGAACTTCAGATGCAGATAATGACAATGATCGAGGAGATTATTGGTGGATTGAGTTATCGGGTTTGGTTCCTGGTCAAGAGTATGTATTTCAGTATGCAATAGATGGCGTACTTCAAGTAGCTGATCCATATACCAATCAAGTTAGTGATAGCGAAGATCAGTATATAACAGGAGATAGATACCCTAATCTAATTTCTTATCCAAGCCAAGCGCAAGATAGAGCATCAGTACTTCAGACGGATCAATCAGTTTATAACTGGACAGCTCCTTCGTTTACAAAACCCTCAGAAAATAAGCTAAATATTTATGAATTACATTTCAGAGATTTTACAGAAGAAGGGACTTATTTGGCAGCTATTGATCGCTTAGATTATATAAAAGCACTCGGTATTAACGCAATACATGTTATGCCCGTTTCCGAGTTCGAAGGAAACAACAGCTGGGGGTACAACCCTAACTTTTATTTTGCAGCTGACAAATATTACGGTACAGATGATGACTTGAAACTATTCATTGATGAGTGCCATCATAGGGAAATTCAAGTATTCAATGACCTAGTGTTAAATCATGCATTTTACAGCAATGTAATGGCACGCATGTACTGGAATCAGACTGATAATCAACCCGCTAATGACAATCCTTGGTTTAATCCAGAACACAAAATGGTTGCCAATGAAGCTGGATGGTGGGGCGCAGATTGGAACCATGAAAGTGAGCATACACAAGTAATGGTGGATAGGGCATTAGATTTTTGGCTCCAGGAATTTAAGTTTGATGGATTTAGGTTTGATTTTACAAAAGGATTTGGTCAAACAGCGCAAGACCCTTCAGATGATTGGGCCAGTTCTTATGATCAAAATAGAATAGATTTACTTCTTAGAATGGTCAATGGTATGAAATCTAGAAATCCCGGTTCTGTGGCGATCTTTGAGCATCTAGCATGGGCCTCTGAAGATGCAGTTCTGGCTGATAATGGTATATTGATGTGGAGCGGAGCCGGTCATCATGGTAAAATGAAAGAGTTTATGTTGGGTTGGAATGGTGAAGACATATATTCTTCAGGAATTTATACTGCTCAAGGTTTCTCATTTGCAAATTGGATGAGCTACATGGAAAGTCATGATGAGGAACGACAAGCATATGAGGTATTACAATATGGGAATAACATAAACTCGACAGAGAAACTAATCGATCGGTTGAAGATAGGAGCAGCTTACAATTTATTATTTCCTGGACCAAGAATGCTCTGGCAGTTCGAAGAATTAGCCTATGATGTGAGTATTAATTTTAATGGACGAACAGGAGAAAAGCCAGTACATTGGGAGTATTATTATGATCAACATCGACACGAATTATGGCGGTTGATGTCGCAATTGTTGTATTTGAGGAATAACTACGATTTGTATGCGACCACTCCCGATTATGGTAACATTGGATCTACTGATCCAGTTACTGTGCCTCGAGTAATGAGCCTTTTAGATGGAACAGGAAATCAAGTAATTGTAATTGCAAATCTTGATCCTAGTAATACGCATATAGTTACACCAGGATATGACTTCACAGGTACATGGTTTAGGTATAACGGAGATCCACTTGTTGATGATACTTTTTATTCAGTAAATGCACTAACTGATACTTATTCATTACAGCCATCTGAGGTTTTGGTTTTGACCAATTTTGATTCGCCTTGGACGGATGATTGTGATCTTGCTGATGCTTGCTGTGTAAGATCTGTTTTTACATGGTTAGGAGGCAATGGTGATTGGAATGTAAAAGCCAATTGGGATCTAAATGCTATCCCAAAACCTTGTGATATGGTGATCATTCCTGCTGGAAATACAGTTACAATTCAAGAAAATATGACGGGTTATGGAAAACATGTTTTGACGCTACCTGGTGCAACTTTAAATGTATTAGGAGATCTACATATCGATGAATCAAAGTAAGTTAAATAAATAAATGAGATGACCTCATCATTTATTTAGAATATATAAGATGATAATTTTAAAGTACCAATTTATGAAGGATATAACGCATAATTTTAAGAAATCATTTGGCCTAACTATTATTTTGGCTATTCTAAGTACATCATTATTTTCGCAACCAAGTTCTACACCTGCTACAGGCTTCGAATGGGTCAATGTCGGAGCTGGTGTATATAATACAAATCAAGAATCTACAACTCCTGGAGTACCAAGTGATACTTCTTTTGGTGCGGCAGGTGATTCTGATCCGGCCAGCTGTGCTAGTTTTTGTGGAGGGGCATGTGATGGTGAAGCGTACATTCAAGCAATTGTTTTCGGTACGACTCCAGGTTTTACAAATTCGTCATGCGAACAACGGGCCGTAACATTGACGGAATGGAATAACGCTAATCCAGACTCTGGAGTATCTTCTGGGGCAAGTTCAGGTACAGTATATATACCACAATCAGCCAATCTTATAATCGTGCAATCGCCGAGTGATGGAGATCCAGGAACAGGTGTAGGTGGAGATGAAAACAGATCATGGATCATTGGGGGGAATGGTCCCGGGAATACTTCAGAATTTAAAGTTGATGTCAATTATGAGATTAATTGGGATATTCCAAATTTTTCAATTTCTGGTGGTTCTGGGACACAAAACTATAACTTTACATGGAACTGGGGTGAACCAGGAGGTGGAATTGAACAGGAAACTTCTGGATGGAATAATTATACTACTGATGGATTTGGTCAATCATTTGGCCAAACTTATGCAGTGCCATTGGGTAGTATCTCGCAGACTGGAGCTGCTTTAGAGATTAATTTTATTGCATCAAGCAGTATCGATATTATCAGAAACTTTGGGAATGCTGATGGGAAAGCTCAGCATGGTCCTGGAATGGAAGGTCGAGCACAGTATATTGTTAATTATGATATTTGGGAAATTCAAGCATCTCTGCCTGTAAAATTAGTAACCTTCACTGGAAAGGAAGTAAGAGATCAAGAAATAGATTTAGTGTGGGAGACTGAATCTGAAGTAAATAGCTCCTTTTTTGAAGTGCAAACGTCAACCGATGGTTCTTTATGG
>Ga0209187_1003862_pt1 | contig 11965 bp, 8 predicted proteins | sample BantaG_FD_187430 | JGI IMG/M metagenome (GOLD analysis project Ga0209187, IMG submission 187430) | Marine algal microbial communities from Bantry Bay, Ireland - BantryBay_4 metaG (SPAdes) (version 2) | ecosystem: Host-associated > Algae > Red algae > Unclassified | place: Bantry Bay, Ireland... | reverse complement strand
GCTGCAGAGTGTGACGGTGTTGTAGTTTATGCTTTGTATGTTACTGAAAATCAACGTGTTATGACTAACCTATAATTTATCTTATGTTAAGTAGAGCCTAAAAATGGATCCCACCGATCCCTTCCGTCTCCATTCTCACACCCCCTCCGCAAGCTGGAGTCTGTGTGTTCTCTCCGCCAGAATAGATCGCTTGCGCGCATAGCCAGAGATACGCGATAGCACATCCAGCCGCCTTCCTTCGTCAGTCATCAGGAAGAGCTATAGGACATCATCCGCTGAAAATGATCAGAGTCATAACAGAAATCCATCAGTATAAATGAATACATTTGAGTCTAAGAATAAGACACCATGAACAATGAACTATTAGAAGTGCAGCCACTTCTCTATGAGGCAGCAGAAATAAAAACAACGCTCCCGTCACCATCACCAGACTTCGTCAGTGATTGGTTCAGCTTTATCCAGGATCACTTTCAAACTGCCTGATCAGTTTCAGCTCTTCTTCGCTGAATCGTGAATCCAAAACTTGCAGTAGTTCTTCCTTAGACTCATATGACTTGGTTGTCTTGCTATTCAATTGATCTTCAGAATATTCCAGGAGATACTTTCCATCATGGCCAGAGACCCTGATAATCCATTTGCCTTTATGTAGATATGTGAGAAATGTAGGATGTCTGCTCAAAGGTAAACCGTCTGTTAAAATTAGAAAGATTCATACAAAGCAGCCTATCATATTTAAATAATTAGATATATTAGTAGCAGAGGGACTTTACTTCCCTGTTGATTAGCAATTACACTTTATACAAGCATGTTCCCCCGTGCTTATATGACTTATATAAAAGAGATAGAACATGATGATATTACACCGAAGCACAAAAGACATTTACACCTTTATAATACTAATAAGCCTGCTCGTCACAGCGCAAGCTCAATTCGATAATACCATACAGTCACATGTCCCAGCTACGCCGACGGCTGCATCTTTCGCTAAGTATGCAGAGATACCAGTGAGCCACTACTCAGGCACAGCGAGTACATCGATACCACTTCACACTCTGGTAGAGAATAAGATGTCACATCAAGTGAGTATCAGTTATCATGGAGCAGGTATAAAGGCAAGTGAGATAGCATCTAGTGTAGGACTAGGATGGACGCTTAATGCTGGAGGAGTCATTACCCGCTCAGTCAGAGGCGCACCAGATGAGAGGATCTATGATGGTCAGCTTACAGGCTATTGGCTTGATGGCGTGAATACAACATGGTTTAACAATAGTGCGCAAAGAGATCAAATCAAACAAGGCAGACGAGATATTCAAAGCGATCTTTATTTCTACAACTTTGCTGGCTATACAGGAAGCTTCTATTTTGATCAAGCGAAAAATGTCGTTCAGCGCAATGAAACAGACCTCATCATAAAAGCAGTACAGACCACATATATTCACAATAGATGGATATGGAAAATCACCACGCCTGATGGATCAGTCTATCATTTTGGAGACACCAGTCATACAGATGGTGTGGCAGATGATGTGGTTTCGTATTCACAGCATTATGCACAACCTAAGAATGCATTGGGTGCACCGACAACGACCAGCACGCTTGTTGATAGTTGGTACCTGGTACAAGCACAGAGCTATGATGGTCAGTCAGTCATCACGTTTGACTATGAATATGAAGCCTATACATTTAGAAATCTGGGGACGAGTAGCAGAACAATAGTAGACCGAGATGGGAGGAACCTCATTAACCTGAATGAAAGCTCATTCAACAATCTGAATCCAGTACTCGCAACCGAAAGCCTGAGTCCTCGCTTGACCGAGATCAGCACGACCGAGACAAGCATCTTCTTCCACTATGGCCCAGAAAAAAGAAGAGATCTGGATCACGACTTCAATACCAACTATCATCCCAAGAATGTCGTGCCTATACCACCAGCTCAAGTCAATGATGCGACTGCATTGGACTATATCGAAGTTAAATCACTGAGTCCATCTGGCTGTCTGAAGCGATTTGACTTTGGACAAAGCTACTTTACCAGTCCCGCTATTGGATTTACTGGAACCCTTGGCCTGACGCAGTACAATGATGTTTTTGGCGACTATTATGCTGATATGAGAAGGTTGAGGTTGAATCAGATATCAGAGCAATCCTGTGCGCTTACCGATAATAAGACGCACAGATTTACTTATAAGTCTAATACTTTTCAGCGTCGCTTGACTTACGCACAAGATCATCATGGCTACCCGAATAATCGCACAGACAATATCACGCTGATGCCCCAGCTGACCATCCAAGGCTCAGCGAATCAAGTGCCCAAGATCGATCTCAATCATCTGGCCACCTTAGCAGATCGAAAGCCTAATGCCTTCTATACGGAGCAGATGATGCTGGATTCAATCATCTATCCCTCAGGCGGATCTACCGTATTTGATTATGAAGGTCATAATCACTACAGCTCTGATGTCCAAGAGACCGGCTCTAACTTAGTAGACCTGAGGAATCAAAATTGCGCTAGTCCTCAGCCACCGCCAAGCTGTACGAGCTGTTGTCTAGCACAGGAGCTCACATCGCCGGTAGTGACACTTGATCCATCGTCTATCATCCGTCATGAGATGCGAGTTACTGTCACCAAGACACCTAATGATAACAGCAATACGCTGATACAAGTCCCGATAGAAATCAAGAGAGGTAATGCCAATTGGCAATTATTCGACGAGATCATCCTGAATACTGCTAATGAATTCAATCAAGTGAAGTGTTACAGCGAATTATTATTCGAGCAAGCTGGCGTCACCGACTATCGATTTAGAATCTCTGCAGACGTAAATAGAAAATTATTCATGCAGCTTTTAGTTAAAAAGTATGAGCGTACTGATATAATGAGAAATATAGCTGTTGGAGGATTACGCATCAAGTCAATTACAGATGATCCAGTCATTGGCCCTAGCATCACTCGCAGCTATGATTCGCAGCTATGATTATACAGAAGCAGGAAGTAACAACTCCAGTGGCCAGCTGATCGGTGTGCCCTCTTACTTAGAAGAGCTACCATCAGATGCTGAGTTGAATATCAATAATGATTGTATCGAGACAGGCTATTATTTCACTTCAGGTAATGCCTTCCCCATGGCGACGGCTAATGGAAGTCATATTGGCTATCGTACGGTAAGGGAGGAAGTCAGTGGAGCCAATGGATATAAGGAGTATACATTTTATGATGATCCTACACATACAGCGTCATTCATCAGAGCCTTTCCGCTATTACCAGATTATGATTTAGATAATCTTGCGGGATATCCCAATGAAGTCAAGGTCTACCGTGAGAATGGGTCGCTCGTCTCTTCTCAGACGACCACTTATGATGCATATGAATACGCGCTGAATAATAAGTCATACTCACTCAATGATTACTCCACCTGCCCAGCAGTCATCTTTACTAATAATAGCTATACACCAAAAAGTAAGTACGTATACCCCATACAGTCCATTAATCAGCTTGACGATGTAGAGACGATGACTGACTATGTTCATGGCGATCCATCCCACCCCACACTACTCACATCATCACAAAGCATTAACTCTGATGGCAGAGTCTACAAGACGAGATATCACTACACCAATGAGTACACAGATGATCCTCATGTAAAACAATCGATGCTGAATAAGAACATACTGCTGCCTGCCTGGAAGACAGAATACATAGTAGATGATACGCTGGTAGATGCATCCAGAGTCTTGTGGCAATATTATAATACAAAGGGCAATGTAACACTCAATACCGGGATAGTCTCCGCTCTGGATATCCACCCTCACACATCATGGCGCTATGAAGCGACCTGGGATGAGAGTAATGATTTTGTGCCAGGTGTATGGGATCTGCAAAAAAGTATACCGACATATAATCTTACATATGGCTTACCAGAAAAAGTCACCACCAGTGGATGGACATTGTCAGATGATTATGCCTATAGTCTATCCGGTAAAGTCCTCAGCCACACCTATGGCGCCTACGTGACGACATCGATCTACCATCCAGACAGTGATCTACTGCAGTTCATGACGAATATTGACGGGACAAGTACCTCTTATACTTATGATGGTCTACTGAGACTATCATGGATCAAGGACAATCAGAGGAATATCACGACCGACTTCACCTATCAGTATACCAATAGCAATACTAATAGATCATACTTAGAGCAGACGGTGACTTATCCCCAGCTCGGCCTCAGGACAAATCATCCGCTGACCACTCGATCCTACATAGATGGGCTTGGTAGACTGTTAGAAGTGAATCAGAAAGCCCAAGGTCCGACTGCCTCCCAGAGCATCATCACCAGTACCAGCTACGATAATGTAGGTAGGATATCCAGATCATATGAGCCTCGATCAGTGAATAATGACAGTCTAAAATATGAAGGTGCATCAGGTCCGCACACATTATATACCTATGAGCCAAGTCCCCTCAATCGGAAGCTGATGGTGACTAGCCCAGAGACCTGGCTGACCACGAGCTACAGCTACTGAGCTAATGCATCCAGTGACGTGTCTGGCTACCTCAGTGATCTACTCTACAAAGCCACAGTCACTGATGCTAATAATAATAAGACAGAGAGCTATACTGATCGGAGAGGCAGAGATATCCTCAGCAGGAGCTTTGACGGTGCACTGACCCATGATACCTATCAGGCCTACGACGCTAAAGATAGGTTGACGGGTATCAGACCACCAGGAGCCATGTCCACAGATACTGACTTATTATTCAAGTATCGTTATGCTGGTAATGATCTGATCTTAGAAGAATACATCCCAGGTAAAGGAGCGACTACGTACATCTATAGCACCAGAGATCAGGTCATCTATTGGCAAGATCCGCTGATGAAAGATCAGAATGATAACTTACACTACGCTAAGCAATATGATGCTTATGGTCAGTTACATCGAGAGGGATGGCGAAAGACCAATATTCCAGCTAACGATACTCAAGCAGATGGATTCATCACAACACTCTGTGCTGTCCATACCTGGGGAGATGGTACAGTACCCAGAGAGACGGGTAAGATCATCAAGAGTAGAATTGATGACATCGATGACTTGATTGTTGCAGGCTCAGGAGGCATGAGTCCGCTTAACTATTTTTACACTTATAATAATGCAGGGCTGGTCAGCAGTAAGTTGTACAATCACGAGAATTATAAAGTAGATAAAGTCTTCCGCGAATACTATAAATACGACAGTGCAGATAACCTCACCAAAGAAAGATATGATTTCAAGTACTCTCCTTCACAATCCATAGAATTCAATTTTTCTACTGATTATGATCATGCGGGTCGTAAGAGCGGCCAGTGGTTTGGACAAGGGCCGACTGCCAGGCAAAACGAGTTATGTCGATACACTTTTGATGCGAAAAGTCTATTATCCAAAGCGATCATTGGTGGCGGCGTGGAGACCATCAATTATAGCTATCTGAAGAACCGTATGGTACAAACACAGAACAGTGCCACCTTCAGCAGTACGCTCTACTACAATAATACCTCACAAGGTCAGACAACTCGGAAGAACGGCGATATTAGTAGCTGGGTATGGACGAATAATGGTGTGGTTGGCTTGTACAATTTTGAATACGATGGTCTTAATCGTCTAAAGAAAGCTAAGTATAATAATGTCGTCGGTGGAAAATACAGCGCAGCATATCTATATGATAGGCGAGGTAACTTTAGTAATATCATGAGAGATAATGGCAATGGTCAGCAGATAGATAATCTAAGCTTTAGCATCGGATCAGGCAATCGCCTGAATAGCGTGCTTGATCTCGCATCAGGTGCTAAAGCTGAGGGATTTAATGGAGGTGCTCTTAGAAGCTTTGGCCATGATGCTAATGGTAATATCAATGCTGATGGCAGCCGTTCTACAACCACCGGTTATAATTATCTGAATCTACCATTCGAGGTTAACTCGACACTGAATAATGATAAGATCAAGTACGAGTATGACTTCGGTGGGACTTTGATGCGCATCAGTGAGACAGTGAGCAGTATCACCACTCACACTGATTACATCGGGCCATTAGAGTATGAGTCTGTGAATAGTGGCGCATCCACCATAAAGCGGATCAACCATGAGCACGGATATATAGAGATGACAGGCATTAATAGTGGATCAATGATTCTACCTGGTACTCAGTCTTCAGATAGAGATGAGTATTATCGCACGATTACTGGAAAAGAAAATGTCACGAATGGAGCAAATGTGAATTATTGGGGGATAGACTGCATCATCTTAGAGCACCCATTTCAAGTCTCAGGGACAGGGACAGAGTTCTTAGCAGACTTTAAGCCTTATGGGGGAGAGAATCATTATTGGACAGTTAAGGATCATAAACAAAATGTCAGAACGATATTAGATGATAATGGAGTAGTCCAGAATCAGCTCGATTATTATCCTTTTAATTTGAAATTTGACTATAGTGCTGATCCTGATTATGAATGGAATGTCGATGGTGGTATAGAACAGAAAGGGATTGCTCAGTACTTAGACTTGATGGCATTTAGAATCTGTGATCGGACGACTGGAAGATTCTTAAATGTCGACCCTCTATCAGACATAGCCCCTAACTGGACAGGTTATCGAATGTCATTCAATAATCCTATTAATTATACCGATCCGTTAGGATTATTTGAATCCAGAAATGAAGCACAAGCATATGCAGAAGAGGAAGGTATTGAATTTGGATTATTGAGCAGAAATAAGATACGTCAGCAATCAGACGGCTCTTATGCAATAGTCAATAGAAAAGCGAATACATTTACTCAGGATTTGGGGGGAGATTTGGGTGTACAGACAGCTGAGGTGACAGTGGCGTCAAATGACATTGTAGATAGAATTTATGACGACCCAGATCAGGGGGTTATCGATATGATATTTAATGGTATAAATTCTAATCATACTACAGTGATGCGGGACGGTACTGAAGGTAGATTTCAGACCACTTCTTTAGTGGCACCTGAATTGCCTATTGGGCCTGGCGGAGGAGGCAAATTAAGTATTTCTGCAATCAAGAAAGCATTAAAAGAAGTTCACAAACAAGTTGGGAAATTATCTAAAGGTAAAATAGGTAAATTTGGTAGTGCTCAAAGAGGAGATAGAACGAAAGGTTATCGACTAGATAAACAAGGACACCCTAATAGTAGCAACCCAAATGAAAAGGGACCTCACATAAATTGGTGGGACTTTACTAAAGGTAAGTGGAAGAATGGAAAAGGTAATGGTAGAAAAGGAGCTGAGCCAATCAATTAATTTAAAACTATAATCAAAATGATAGTTCGAGAAAATTATAATGAAAGATTAGAAAAAGGTACTTATTATGATATAAACACCTTAGAGAGAGATAGAATAATTAATTACTTCAAAAATAATCACTCATTAAGTACACAAGCACTTAGTAAGTCAGATGAATTTTACTCTGTATTAAGGAGAAATCTTGCAAACAAAAATGAAGTAAATCCCGATTTAGATGCAATTCTATATCTTGATTGTATTGGCTTAAGTACAATAAATCTAAATGACTATATCTTTATTTTATGGGAATTGCCAGACCAAATAACTAAGCTTAAAATAAGAGAGTTGCATAGACAATGGGAAGAAATATGGTGTCCCCCCGCAGATGATGGTTTAGTAATTTTAATTCCTTATAAAAAGTGCTTCCTTATTACTGACTATGGTTCGGTATATTATGATTAATCAAAATCATAGGTATATTTTAGATAGTTCAAACAACTAATTCTGTGTAATAAAATTATATTTCATGGTTTCTAAACACACGTACTAATTTTTAAGATCTGTTAAGGCTTTCTGAGTGTGGAAATATGCAGCAGTGCCCGCCATGCATATACCCTTTACAGATTTTAATAATTGGCTTACCTTTGCGATTGTATGCTCCTCGCTTCATAGCAATATATGATGGGATGGGAAAAATTGAGTGGAAATTTCAAGTAAAACTTAATGATTGCTATAGAAAATTTAATTATAATTGAAATACAAATCGATAACGTATGATCCTGAGCCGTCATCAATAGGAGTAAAAAACGGCGTTTCACAGGTAGAATTCTATGATCATTTTATAAGTGAACATAAAAATTCAAAAAAAATTGAAGAGTATTTGATAAAATCAGATATTGATTTTTTTCTGAATAATGAACAGACTGCGAGAGAAATTGACTTAACTGGACTTAAAGGAAGATTGTATCCGTTAGCAAATGAAACTGATTTAATTATATTTTCTCCCATGATGTGGGGATACAATTATATAGTAAGTCAAAATTTTATTGACTCACTGAATGAAGTCCAAGTATCTGATGAAGATTATACTATATACACTGTCGATATTGAAAATGCTCAAAATAGAAACTACTATCTACTATTTATACCAATAATTCCAAGTAATGAAGTAGATTATGTGAATTCAATATTATACAAAAGGCTTAGATCAAATGCTATTGAAAAGAAGTATATCACGATTAGTAATTTTCAAGAATATAATGATCTACTAGACGATTATCCGTTTTACGATTTCACCCAATTAGCTCTACCGTCTACTTATAAATCTAAACATATTTTGAATATTCAAAATCATGTAGATTTATTCTTGTCAGATGAACTTATAGATTCATTGCAATCAAAAAATGTAACTAATTTAGTAATCAAAAAACACCCTAAACTTGTACTTCAAGCTCATTCATTATAAAAACTTATACTATACACTCAAGAAGAACAATCATGTACCATGATTCAGTATAAAATAATTATAAAAAAGATTTATAAGATAGAGTGCTTTACTTCACCTCCCGCCACCTCAAATAATTATAAAGCGTAGGCTTACTAATACTCAGTTGATCACAAATCGCTTTCACAGAATGATTGCCATCATTATAAAGTGTCTCAGCGGCCATAGCTGTCTTCTGCGCTTCCAGTGAAAGCCCTTTTGGTCGCCCACCCATGCGCCCCCTTGCTTTAGCAGAAGCGAGTCCAGCTTTCGTTCGCTCCGAGATCAGATCTCGCTCAAACTCTGCCAATGATGCAAAGATGTGAAACACCAATCGGCCAGAAGCAGAAGAAGTATCAATCGCATCTTTAAGTGAGATGAAGGTCACGCCTCGATCTTCCAGATCTGAAACAATCTGAATCAGATCCTTCAGAGATCTACCAAGTCGACTGAGCTTGTCTATAACCAGCTGATCACCGTCCCGGATCTGCGATAATAGCATATTGAGCTCTGGCCGTTCCTTTTTAGCCCCTGAGATTTGCTCAGAGAATATTTTCTCGCATCCAGCTTGCTGTAGTGCATCTATTTGGCGATCCAGATTTTGTTCTTTCGTTGATACCCTAGCATATCCGATTTTCATTTTAAGAGATTTAAGATTTTAAGAATATCTCAGATTGGACCTTAAGACGAAGTAAGCGAAAGTCGTTAAGAATATCAAATTTTCGTTTTGATTAGTTTAACCAGTTTATTTAACCAAAAATTTTTAAATTTTAACTTTTAGATACTTGAATGGAATGGTAAAGAAAAACGGTCGTTTTTATTTACCCAATGCTTAATCTAAATAAAGCAATGCCGATGACTTCTATTTTAGTTTGAAACTAAATATTCTACTAAAACTGCTTTAGAAGTGGTGTTCCAGGTTACATTAAATACTCCATTTTTATTCGATTCATTGGGTTTAATATCTCTTGCAATGAAATTAGTCTCATTGCCGTAAATATCGATGATTTTTATTTGTTTAATCGTTGTGGTATTAGGATCCAAAATTGTTGAATATGATTTATTATAAAATAATTCACCAGTTCTATTTTTATCTTGCACTAATGTCTTTGTCTTACTTTTAGAATTGCACTCTATATGAAATCTAACTGAACATCTTCCACTAAACGACTTTTCAGCATAGTAAGTTACATTAGTATAGATCATGTTTGGAATAATATTTCGATTAGTAATGAAGCAAGTTTCGCTTGGTACGCGACTGCTTTGACTACATTTATCGGTTTCTCTAGATTTAAACACTTTAAAATTGTTATCACTTATAAATTCAAATTCACCGATTGGCTCTACGTTCCAGCTATCTGTATACCCATTTCTATTAATAACACTACAACCAACTGTCTTATCAACGTGAAATCTCTGTAACCTATACTCGTGATCTGCCGTAGTGTAAATTATTTCAACAGTACCTACAGTATTTGGAATAACTCTTATAGGAATTTTATAGTCCAAAGATTCTATGGTTTTAAATATGAATCCTTTTTTTCTCTTCAATTCAAGATCAACATCAATGAATAAATCATTCCCAATAGGAACGTTTTCCAGAAGCATTTCGGCATTAATAATTAGCTTAGCTTTTGTATTACTTAATGCTTTGTACGATAAAGAATTTGTTCCTAATCTCGCATTATTTTCTTTATGAGCGTTCAAATTTCTCCCTTCTATAACAATTACTATTGGCTGCCTTCTTTCGCTATGGACAATAGGTATTTGAACATTATGTATGTATGGTCGTTTCGAATAAAAAGGCAAGCCTGAAATTGTGCTGGCTAATAAATTTACATCTCTACTCAGGTCTTTATACAGGCCATCTTGAAAGTCTTTTGTTACCTTTTCTATATTATATACTATATCGTTTACTATATCACCTTCAGCTTTAATCAATTCAGCAATTGTGTAATCTAACTGATCTCTATAAGCAGTTTCGATTTCGTCAAGTAGTAATAATGTAGAGCTAAGTGCATTATTAATAACATTGTTTGCTGATGATTCAGCTTGTTTTGTGGCTTCTATGACATCATTTTTTGCACTACCAATTAGGGTCCTTAGCGTTATTCCAGCTACTGCAATTGCTGGACCCTGACTGCTTGCATTAATATTGTAAGAGAGAATAATTACTAGAATAATGGCTATAGTTCTGACATTCATAATACTTACGTTTACTATAGTATGTAGTTCTGATACAGATAGTCACCCTTCTTTCCATTTTTTTCGAATCTAATAGGGAGACGTACATAACTTACAAGAACTCTACATATCTGATGCTTTCTTAACTCCAATCCTACGCCAGCATCAGAGATACCACATTTCCAGTATCAGGTCAGCTAGCACATATCCACCCCCTCTGCCAGCCTACAGCACATCCCCTCAAGTGGCCATCGCTGCACATCTATACGCACACATGAGCGCAAGAGCTGCAGATCATTTTTGATTCGAGCAGAGTCTCGAAGATTTCCCAGAGCTGACAAAATACCTACATTACATACTCTTGATCTTCATCAGCACAAATCAGCCCAGACTCAAACGTATTCCATACCAGTATTCAGTCAGCTACCACATCTCCACCCCCTCTGCCAGCCTACAGCCCATGCCCTCAAGTGTCCATCGCTCGATGCCATACGCACACATGAGCGCAAGAGCTGCAGATCCATTTTTTTTCGAATGACTGACTGGTAGCGATTGCAAAGAGCTATCGAAGATGGTAGATCCATCTTTGAAAGGAAGGAACCTTTTCATCAGAAAAGGATGGGATGCAATCGAAATTTATCACTACGAAAGAGATCTATCTTTAAATAAATACATTATCTACTTCAGCGGTATCACGCTAAGGCGTGATGTATTTTTAGATTGACTGCGGTTAAGCGGTCTTCGGTCACTTGCAGAGCATGCAGGTCGCCAGAGAGGACAAGCCGTCTCTGTCACCCTGCACCGTTACCCTCAGTAGCTCCTACTCCTGGTGAGCCACTGCACAAAGCATCGCTGATGGATCACCAGCCGGAGCAGATAGTTTACCCCACTACCTGAGATGACTCTTGCTCTTCCCATCTCCTATCTCAGTCCCTTCAGCCAGCGGGTCCCGTGCTGCCTTGATGCCCACCACAGGCGACTAGCTCCACTTCTGATTTGCTGTAGCTGTCTCAGAATCATTTA
>Ga0209187_1003861_pt1 | contig 11969 bp, 17 predicted proteins | sample BantaG_FD_187430 | JGI IMG/M metagenome (GOLD analysis project Ga0209187, IMG submission 187430) | Marine algal microbial communities from Bantry Bay, Ireland - BantryBay_4 metaG (SPAdes) (version 2) | ecosystem: Host-associated > Algae > Red algae > Unclassified | place: Bantry Bay, Ireland... | reverse complement strand
GGGGAAGGGGCCCGTGGAAGACCGACCTGCGTCAAATCCGACGCCGAGGCAGCCACCGAGAGGAGGGTAGCCCGTCAGGGCGGGGGGGGCGGCACTCCGGCACCCGCTGAGGGCGTGCCAGCCACCCCTGTGTCGTCGCCGAGGACCGGCTGCCTACCGCGTGCAGCTTGGCCGACACGAGGGCGCGGGGCAGACGAGTCCGTCGGCGCATGAGATGCACGCCGACGCGATGAACGACGCCTGGGATCCCCTAACGCGGGAGGCGCCTCCTGCAAGGATGTCTCACTCCCCGCACACGGCAGGGTCGCGGAAGTGCGCCGTAAGGCAGTGGCCACCATGACAGCGGCGGCTTTTAACCACCTCAGAAACTGAAGACCAAAGGTAAACAACACGCAAGCCTCCCTGTTCTCAAAAGAAAAGCCACCGTAAGGAAAGCACTGAGTCAAATATCTTGTCGGTATGGGACAAAACACATACATGCATATCTCGTGGCCAAAGCGGGAGGAACACGTCTGTTTGACAATCTGCAGACCCGTTCTTCGGCAAGCACATACCAAGAGGACTCCTCGACTCCTCGTCCGATCGGGTCGCGACTGACGGCGTCCGCTTCCGGGAAGCCATGATGAAGCGGAGAGGGAGGCGTACGCAGTGCAATACGCAGCTTCAATAAAACCGCGCCGTGTTGGAACGTCATGCTCAGCGCCGCTGTAAGCTGTGCTGCTGTAAAAAAGCAAAATTCAAGAAACCAGGTATTGACAGGGTTCGAACCCGCGACTCCCGGACGCGACCCGAAGGTCACGCCTAATGAGAGTGGGTGCCTACTTCCTACTAGGGTACCCATGCGACTTCCTCGCGGTTTGGTGACCGCTGGTGCATTCGACATTTGTACCCGAGCGATTTTGAGTGAAAGTTTTGCGATTTCACATTTTTTGTTCTTTCGCTTCTGATGCTTTGATTTGCGTGGGCTTTGCTTTGATCCCTGATGCTTTCATTTGGTGAGCGTTTTGATTTGGAGTGTGGGCGGGCGCGTGCGCGGGCCAGCTGCTTGGGCTGCGTGGTGGGCTTGAGTGCTCCGACTTGGACTACTTGAGGAGTGCCCTTGATGGGAAGAGGGGCGCTTTGGAGAAATAACCAACAAAGCACGTTCGCACACATACACACAAGCTCAAGCCACTCAACCACTTCACCGTGGTCCCCCCTCCCCTATTCCCACTGCGTTTTCAGCAAGCCGCACGAGGACGTGCAACAGATGATGACACGGTGGGCGATGAAGACAGCTGTTGACGACGGCGGTCGCCGGAGCAGCAGCGGACAGCGTGACAGCACAAAACATGGCTCCCAGATATAAGTACAACAATGAAATTTTACAAAGTAGAACTTGGGTGCACCGTTTCAAGCAGGAGCACTACACCACCTTAGCCGTGCGGCCTCTTCTACAGCACATTTCTGTCCGGTCTATCATCCTCCGTCCCGAGAATGCTGGCAACATAGAACGGGGGTGGGGCGCCTCAGTACCCAAGCCAGTGAAGAGAACCCCACGGGCAACTATTCAGAACTAAGCACCTCCCTCGTGTACAAGACAACGTGCCGCTCCCTCACAAAAAGAGTTCCCACGACGGCATCAATGGACGTCATATTTACATAGCGCATGGCACCGCCGAGACTAGAAAAGCACTCTGTGTCCCGGCGCTTCTCTGGCAGCCCATACGACCCCGGGCGGTCGACCGACGACCGCACGAACTCGATATAGGCCAATGTCTTGAGCTCGCCGGCAACAAAGATCACAGCAAAGTGGTGTACGGCCCCATACACGTTCACAGGGACACGCTACTGCCTCCGCCCGCGTGCTGTCGTCTGCAGCACGTGCGACCTGACGCTAACGAGGCGGTCCCGCCTCCGATCCCCCGCTTCCTGCGACGAGGAGACAGTCCCGGCAACGTGGCCATTTGCAAGCCGCGCTCGAAAGTTCTTCTTGGCAAATATGTGAGGAGGCACTTCGGCGACTCCTTCCACGACTAGAACTGCTTTCATCCGAGCGAGCTCTGCGCCAATCAAAGCAGCAGCAACTTGCCGAGGAGGAAGCAGATTCACGTTCGGCTCCTTGGACACCGTCAAAGTGCCAACCGGATCTTTACTGTCCCTTTGGCGAGGTTTCCCGGTTGCTTCCACGCAGGCGTCCGCAACGTGCGCATCGGCGAAGCTAGTGACCAGCTCTGCCGAGTACTTCGAATATACGGCAGTTGTCAGAGCCTCGTGAGGGAAGCGCCGAGACCGAATGAGACGTGTAAGTGTGCCGATGAGACCCTCTGCTGGAAACTGCCAAAACGACCAGGCAGGGCCACATGAACGTAGGTTTGCAGTCACGTCCAGCAGAGCCGCAACAATCGGCCGACAAAGGCGCAGCCGCTCCACTTTGCCGGCGTACACATTCGTGTAAAAAGCGTGGCAAAAATGCTTGAGAAGCTTGTCGGCCGCCTTAAGCTCATCCTCCGGCAGGGAGCTCGGTTTGAAACGCAGGCACCCAGCTTGACAAAGATACATAATCATCTTGAAAAATTCATCAGGAATTCTGTCGGCAAGGACGACTTCTCCAACGCTCAAAGGAAAGTACATACAATCGACTGCCTTGTAGGAGCCCGAATACTTGTCAATATTTCGCAAAGACCGCGCTTGGCCAAGCGGGACGGTGGGGCGCCCAGCCTTGATCTCGCGGCCGCTAGATTCGCAAACAGACATTGGGATAAGGCATGGCTGGTCTTCGCCAAGCTTCTCGTTCTCTACAGCGAACAGCTCCCACAACCTGGGCACCACGTTGCAGAGGAGTACGTGCATAGTATCATATGGCACAAGGTCGGTCCCAAGTCCTCAGAGGTACTTCAGAGCAGGGTAGCGAGCCTTGTCCGCCGGGCTTGGCCAAATGAAAATCCCGTTCCCCTTGAAGCCTTATTTCTGGGCCAAGTTCCGAACCGCAGCCTTGCTCTTCCCCGCTGCGCGAGCGTACTCGACCTTGGCGACGCCTGCGGTGATGGCTTCCGCCATCCGGCACGGCGTTGCGTCTCCTCTGACATCGAACCGAGGCCGCTTAGATGGGGGAGGGTCATCGGGGGCGTATGGGGCGTAGCAGTACCGGCGCTTCAGTTCGACTGCGGCAAAAATTCGAAACCGTCCGCCGTACTCGCCATTGCTGCCAACTGCTATGAGTAGCTTTTCACCACCAGGCATGTCCGTGGTCAACTGCCCGACGAATGCGTGCACAACGTGAGGGTCAGTGAACCCTGCCACGGTTAGATTTAACACCCTGGCCGCCAGCTCGTTCATCTCTTCAGCGATCGGGTGCAGGAACGAGTCCAAGTCAGCGGGTTTCCCCGGCCCCGGAGTGATTCCAAGGATTGCATGTGACACAATTTGGACTCTTGTGCTCGGGTCGACGGTAAGGATGGTCGCAATAATCGGCCAACCTTCGAAACCGCGCTGCCTCCAGGCTTGAAATCCGTTCGTCGAGATGCTCAGCGCGATAGACGTGTTTTTTGAGAAGTACCCCTGTGCGTACATTTTGCGGAAGGTGGTCCCGTCAAACCAGTCTCGGACGTCTTTCGGTGGGCCATCTGCGGCTGCTTGGTGTGCCTCGTTCATAGCTGAGACCATACCCGCCCCAATATCTGGGTCAGCAAGCATCATGCTCAGCCAGGGAAGCAGCGGCCAATAGGTGGTCTTCTTTGCGGACCGCCCATCCGCGCGGTAGGACCCCCTTGATTTGCAGCCCGGACGGCATGCCCAGCCTTGGCACGGCGGGGGCGGAGGCCGCACGCCATTCTCTGGTGTTCGAACCACGTGGTGCGGGACACCAATGAGGAACCCCTCAGCACCTCGCCACAGCAAAGAGGGCAACGGCATTCCCGCATATCAGTCATGTTGACTGGATGAGAAGGGGGACACCTCGAAGAACACGTTGGCCTGGGCAGAAATCCCAAAATAGGTGGAGGGGGCTGGCGGTGATGAAGGTTATGGCGGGGGAAGGGGTGGCGCGGGGAAGCGGGGGGCTGAGCAAGGAGGCGTGGTCGAAATGGGGAGGAGGGAGAAGCTGTTCGAGCCCAACAAACGCTGCCCAGAAGTAGAGCGCTGAGCTGCAAAGATCCCTTGTCATGGAAGCTCACGCCATCTGATTGGATGCTGCTACGTGTTTCTAGATCCATCCAGAAGCCCATTCCAGAAAGATCGAGAGGACCAGTCAGAGCCCCGCTTGAATTCGCAATCGGGATCAATGGGTCTTGAAGCGACCGGAAGTGTCAGGATCAGCGTCACCCAGGGGGTGAAGGACAAGGATCCCGGTTTTATGCTGCTTCCGGTCGGAGGATCACGTTATTATTCCGGTCTCGTTTACTCACTCCTGCTCCACGTCGACATGAAACATGAGACGATGCGAGCCTCGTACGTTCGGGCGGCCATGCTCTCGGCGGTGCCTGCAGCGACACTTGAATTGCTCATAGCGAGAGGGCTGGGCGAGACCATTTCCGGCATGGCGGCGGACCCTAAAACGCGGGCGGACGTCGGCACAATGTTGGCCGGCGATGGCATCCGAGCTGCTAACCCCTATGTGGCACGTTGTGTCCGCGCCTGGCGTCACTGCGCCGCTCTCTTGGTCATTCAGCTTGTGCGAAAGGCCGACGTCACGCCCAACGTCTTCCGTAATTGGACGCGTTTGGAGAACGCCAATGAAGCAAAGGGGCGGGTGGTGCTTATGTTCATGCTGCAGCACGCCCGCGTGACCGAAAAGCGTGACGGCTGCGCCGCTCTCTACAAGCACGTCGTCTTTAAAGTCGTAAATAGACAGATGCAAGGCGTTACGGCGCGCATGCTCAACGTCAAGGCCCCTGATCTGAGCGTCAACAGCGCTCAGGGCAGCGCTTTCTTCACCTTCAACCGGTCGCACATGGTGAGTGCGGATGGCGCTCCCCATGAGCGGGTTGAGAAGCGCAAGAATTGCTTTAAGCAGCGGCTGTGCTTGGTCGTTGTCGCGTCAAGGGTGCTGCGGGCCTTTGTTTCGTCGTCGCACAACTTCAGCCTGGCCTGTCGTGTGGGCTTTGCGCACACGGTGCGGTCTAAGATTTCGAACCCCGTCTTCCCCTGGTGTACTCGTTGCTAGTTTGACTAAGGTGCAATGGGGCTCCCTTCTGGTCCCTGAGCGTGGCGCCTGTTCCTTTCGTCGTCGAGCGAGCGGGTGTCGCTCGACCTGGAGATCCAGCTGATGAGCAAGGAAGATCAGGACGTCTAGGAGGGGGTGTAGGATTCCTGGCGCGGGTTGGGACAATCTTGACGGGGGTGCAATCCGTGCAAGTGATGAACAATATTGATGTAAGTGATCTGATTGCAGCAGGTGCTCTCCACGAAAGATGCCATGAAGGACTCAATTTAAGCAGGGAAGGACACAGGTGGAGCTCCCTCATGCTACTGCAACGGAACTCGGTTGGTACTCATTGACCACGCATAGGAAGGCTTGATGGATCCGCATTAGAGTGGCACATTCGCTATCGCACGTGAGTGATCGATACTCCAACTTAACTGCCGCTTAAATTTCTGCCTTCGAATAGGGAAGAACGGCTCCAATCCGCACCGTGGCCGAAAGCGAACGACTGGACCCAGCTTCGTTCGTCTTACCCGTCCGTAACCGTCACAGTGGGCCGCCACATTCACAACCATTGCGAAGAGTCGCTGCCTCCACAAGGGCCGCCGCCTCGGGCAACCACCGCCTCGGGCAACCGCCACCTCGGGCAGCCGCCGCCTCAGGCAGCCACCGCCTCGGGCAGACGCCGTCTCGGGTGGCCACTGCCTCGGAAACCCGCTGTTTTTCTGCATTGCAGTACAGAGCACGGCGCCGCCACTCGGCGGCCTTCCTTTTCCGTGACGCTCCGATCCTCTCCCTCGAATGAGGGCGGCTGCACCTCGACACGTGGCAGGTAGGCGCGGCACACCCTACTCGGTTTTCGGGTCTGGACGAAGTTGCAGCAATGGGTTACAAGCAGCGCCGCCGCAGCACACCCATCGCCTCACCACTTCGTCAAAATTGTCAACATTGTCGGCATTTGTTTCCCTTGCGGACCAACCTCAAGAATCACCGCCAGGCTTGCTACCGGAACATGGCCTTTCTCCAAGACGACGATTTAACAACACCACCACCGTCTTCACCTTCCTGTGTGCCGCCAACTCCTCTGCCGCCGCCTATTCTTGAATTTGCTAACTCACGGGCCCTGCTCAATGGACTCCTGCCCGTCTATGATCTGCGGCGCGCCGCCCCAATGATTTCTGGGTCTTGGTGGCCGGGGGGCCCGCACAGGGCCGGTATTGGCCTGATCGGTTGCGCTTTCACCAATGGTTGTGAAGACTAGGCGGAAAAGCCGTCGGTGATCCTCTTCGAAGCCACTCCTGCCTAATACCACCGCCGCATCTCTTCTGTCCCAGAAGAGCATTTTCTGTTGTTGGGTAGCTGTCGAGAGACTGCGCCCCCCCCCTCCGTCGATATACAGTCGCCGAAGCCGGTCTGCCACACGCTAGCGACTCGCAACCATGACTACAACCGATTTTAAGGAGATTTAGAGCGTACGGTGCACCTGGCCGATCGCTCCAAGACTAAGCCATCAAAGTTCAACACGCCCGTGCTCAAACGCTTTCGCACCTCCTCCTTGTCGACTAGCGGTAACGGGCTCTCCAAAAAGGGCCGATGTGAGTACCGGGCAACAATAATAGCGGCGGAGAAGGCGACGGCGGGGAACTCTGGCCGCGTCGGGCCAATGACGGCGGCGCTCCCTACGGCATCTAGCTGTATGAGGGCGTTCAGGGAGGAGCAGGACCGGTGCACGGCCGAGCTGAGGTTGCATAAAACGGACATCCTCCTGCGTGGCACTGTGTTCGGATTTCACTTGCGCGACATGACGAAGGCTGCCGTCGAAGCTATGTTGTTGGGGATTACGGTGGTGCTGCACGGGAAGCGGCGGTGGCATGAGAATGGAGAGGCGGTTTGCTCCAAGACTCTGAACCGAGACATATATCTCAACGAGCAGGAGGACGGTCGACCTCTGCACCAGACGCTCTTCACAAACGTCTTCGTGCTCGGCATCCAGCTCCACTCTGACGCTGCCTTTGTCTCGTGCTCGGGAGGTACGAAACAGCCCCGGCCGACCGCCGCTCAAGACAGATGCCTTGCTCGGGAGTTTCATCACCCTAATTTGTTTCATCTTCGATCTAACGACGCCTGACGTTGAGGTTATCCTAGCTGGGTATCTCTCGCGTGCTACTATTTCTCTCTTCATTCGCTCAGCGCACCACATGTACCCCATACGGTCAAGGGTTCCCAATGTGTTGGACGGCACTTCCGCTTTGCGGACGGTGGGATACATCCCCTTCATTTTTCCACGTCTCGGCGCTTCCAAGTTCACCAAGAAAAAGTGCGGATGACGCGCGACGCCCTCTTGGAGCGCTGTCCCTTTGCCTTGCTTGACTCTGTGATCATGGCCAGTCGAGTTGGGGAGGATCGTGCAATCAAGGGGCATGGCAGGGTCAGAGTCTTCCCCCGCATCAAGTTGTGCGCAGGAGACCACCCTGAGCAGCAGCACGTACTCGGTCTGCGGCTCAACGAGGGCATGAAGCCATTCAATCTGTCGGGTTGGCAAGGACGAGTCCGTTGCATGCAACGCCCCGTGCGTCAACCGGGACGTGCAAGAAACGCTGAGGTTGAAACTGGAGGCCGCTGTCCTGTACGACACGGGCACCGGAACCGCTCGGCGAAAGCAAGTTTCCGACGACCACTCTGCGTCCCCCTTTGTGCCTGTCCTGGGGGCCGTCCACGGCTTGAAAACCGGCGGATGAGCCTGTACATGGTGTTCGGGTTTGATCTGGTCCACGTATGTATGCACTGCCCTGTCCGTCTGTACTGTGATCGCGATCTGTGTGTTGCCCGGTGTGCTCAGGGGGCCGTTTGTGCCCCCACCACCCGCATTACGCGTGTTCGATTTGGCTGCTCACAAGGCGTGCCGATGTTGTGTTGATTTGTTCGGTCTCGTGGACATGGTCATGCTCGGTCACGGTGTCGCAGGTGCTTAAGCTCGGCGTTTTGCGGTTTTCGGGGGCTAAGATTCCCGGCTTCCTGCTGTCCGTCTGCAGTGGGGGTCGCCTGGCACGCTATGGCACTCCGCGCAACGTGTTTGCGGCCGTCAACGAGCGCATCTCAGAACTCAACCGCACTTTCTTGGCGTCTATCTACCCACCAGGTTGTATTCCCTCACGCTAATCACGGGGGCTCCGCAGATGACGCTTCCCAATTCCTCACTCGTGGACAACACCCCGCCGAAGTGGTGTTGGGCAGCTCACCACCATTCTCATGCCGTTCTGTGTCTGACATTGGCTTTTTGAGGTGGTGCAGCTCTTCCTGTGCTGGATGGTCTTTCAATTGCCATCCGCATCCCCTTCTCCATTGAGCCCCGCATGCAGTTGCCTCGTCTTTGCCGGCGTCAAGCAGGCAACGCTCAAAGGCAGCGACTGGCGATACTCCGTCGCGTACAACGGCTTCACGCCATGCGCTCTGGTGGGGCGGCAATTCGTGTATGGAGCGTTTCGCAAAACGAGAGTCAATGAGAAGCCCGCGAGCTCTACCGAGCGCGTACGTACGACGGCCGAGGCGGCGGGACAAAAACTGTCGCGCTTTCAAGTCAACGAGGTCGGCTTCTACGGCTCTGAAGACGGCTTCGACTCGGTATCGCTTGGCGACAGCACCGATTCGAAGCGGGAGAAAGGCGATGACAGGCCTGTCGTCTCACTCCGAGTCGAGTCCACGGTCTTTTTGGAGCTGTTCGACTGCAAGTCGATGCATGAGGCGGTACCGGAGCTTGTTTTCCGCTCTGCCTAGCTCACTGGAAAGCTTTGCGGGTACACTCAACACATAAACACCATCATGACAGACGGAGCGGTAAGTGAGCTCGCGGATGAGGTGTATGATTTCGTCACAGGGTACGTGGCGGTCCTCCTCGGGACGATCAACACTCTTAAAGCTCATCGACGCGCCTACCACCTCCTTTCGGAGCTGATGCTGCGCGAAAACGTCATGGAATCGGCCACCAGTGTCAACGAGGTTCTGCAAAAATGTTGCAAAGCGATGTACACCTGCACGAACCAGAACATTGAGACCTACACCCACCAGCTGATGCGTTGCGAGCAGACGCTGTCGTTCATCTTGACAGAGGACAAAGAAGATGAAATCCTTGTGACGGCCGTCACGGACGTGGGTGCCACCGACAGGAGCACGGCGGGCACCTCAGTTGGTGGCCACCAGCCGGCGGCCACCATTAACAAATGGCCATTGACGGCTGCGGGGCGAGCTGACGTCAGAAGCAAGCCCGAGGACGACTACCCGGCGCTTGACCCTAAGTTGAGTGATCCGTATTGCAGTGACGAGAAAGACAGCTGGGTGGACGACACCGTCCTTGCTGGTGCGCATCCGCTACCGTCAACGACTGCGTTGTCCACAAGTTCTTCGGACCCGGTGGACATGAGCAGCTCACTTTCACTACGCCCCCATCTTCATCGTAGGCGGTAGGTACCGAGTCAGTCCCTCCGCAAATGAATGGATCCTCACGCCCCACACCGTCGGCCAACACGTGCTGGGGTCTGGCCCGCTTAGTCGTGTATCGTGTGGATGGCGAGACCTCTAACGCGGTGATCGTGCAGCGACTCGTCCCCGCCGCCCATTCCAACGGCTGCGTGACACGGAGTTTGGCACAAAGCGGCTACAGTGGGACATGGAAATGGCCACGTGCCAACCGTCCCTCGCGGCTGTTCCCCTCTAGGCTGTGCAGCGTCTTGAGCAAATTGAGACCGTCTTCATTTCGCTCGCCGCGCGCCACGGCATGTTTGCAACGCTCCGAAACACTCCCAACACGTCTGAAGAGCTTGGTCTCCACCGCTTCCTCATCAACAACTTTCATCCATGGACATGGACATCGTGTAAACAAGCGCCATTGTGACAGGCCTTATCTCCTCGGCTTTTGAGATGCACCGCCTACGTCTGCAGTGCCCGTTGTGCACATGAGAAGGACACCGGCGAGCCGACACATCAAAGGTGGGCGGGCTGGCTCGCTGTATGTCTCGTTTAGCAGTTCACAGTCCTTGCGGTCTGCACAGCTCTTGATGGGCCCGCCTTCTGCGGTAGCAGCCCCTTCAGGGCGGCCACCGCGGATAAAATTGCTAGCCAGTGTATATTCGGCACCAGGAGCTACCTGGCTCGATGAAGCAGCTTGAAAGCAGCTACTCCAATGGTAAAGGCGAACTGAAAGAGCTTGTCTGAGCCTCGGTCTTGTCAAATTCGTCACAATGCGTCCTCCATGGCTGGGCTGCCCATGCTGTCACTATCTTCTTCTCAGAACTCTATGCTTTAATCCATCATGCTCAACACGCCCAGTTTGGCCCTGATTGAAGCTCCTAACCTGGGCGACTACGTCTCAGGCTCATGTGACCGGCCCAAAAAGACTCGTAGTGTACAAAACGGTGGCGCAGTCCGGCAGAGTTCGTCGTTGTCATGCAATTAACCAAACCCATTATCAGCAAGCACCGGCTGCGCTGCGCCACGAGCCCCGCTGGAGACGAATGATTGGGCGGTCGTCGAACAGACGTCACCGTGGCGCTTCACATTACAGCATCGGAAACAATTTGACGCCGCGATTGGTGCATGAAGCTGGAAACAGCCTGTACAGTAAAACCCTGCTAAAATGCTGTATTGAGGGGGGGACCACCGGTCGGCCGAACAACGGTAGTTTTCGATTGGGCTCCGATCACTCCCACAGAGGCCGAACGCAGATATGGCTGATTGGCAGTTCGCCAAACGGCATCCTGATGAGGCCTCTATCCGCGGGCCCATCTTGGCGATGATGAATAGGCCACGAAGAGGGGGGGGGGTTAGTTGGCAGCGGCACTGGTCAGAAGGGGGCATGCAATGACCAGCGATAATGAGTCCACCGATGACATCGCAATACGACCGGGCGACTGAACCCTCCTGGCCGCAACCAATGCCCGACAGCGCTTCTCAGCGCCAGACCTCCATACCACAGTCTAGAGAGCCACGGGCCAGTGTAGTTGAAACCAGACCACTTTCTCTTCGACCCACTCTATTCCATGTCCTTAACGACAGCACTCCTATTCGTGTTCGTACCCAATAATACCTTGCCTTCAAGGGCAGGGTATCTACCAACATGGTGAAGACCGTTTGTAATTTCTTTGAGATCTAGTGCACGTTGCGGGAGTACTTGTTGAGACCGAGGAACATTTTCTTTTCGCTCAATCTGCAGCACCTGAACGTTTCGTCGCCGTTTCTTTGCACTGGGAACGTTGGTACGCGTGGTCGGGTGCCTCGTAAAAAGGTGGACGCCATAAGGAGGTCTTGTTCGCGCGTACGGCGCGCGACGGTGTATATAGCGCAAGAAGCTGGACAGGAAGGGTCGTGAGGCGGGTTGCACGGTGTACGGGGCCTTCTGGCGGTGTGGCACGGAGTAAAGTCGATGGTACTTTACGAGCGGCGGTCTCGGATGTCTCTGAGGGCGTTGAGTCGCAGTCAAACGCTTCAAAGCAGGACATTGCAAGGCGCGCAACGTGACGGGTGAGACCGCGCGACTGTGTGCGAAGCGCGGCGAGGCAAGAATTGCGGGCGACTGACAAACTGCGGGATCAGCGGCCGGATGGCTCATTTGTCCGGTGCCCTCGACAAGGTGATAGAAGATATGCGCGGTCTGCATGTACTGTGAGGCTGTCAAATAGCAAAGCAGGTTCGAGCCCGATTATTTGCGCGAACGTGCCTTCAGAAGATGGTCTTCGATCACAGCACAACTCCAGGCCAGGGTGTTTTCGCGTAAGCGTCTTCAGTTAAGAATGCTCCCTCAGCCCAGGAGTTCCCGTGCCCCCCACCCTGCTGTCCGCCGCTGCCTCTGGTCCCG